>ONZZ01000003.1_pt1 | contig 265076 bp, 239 predicted proteins | sample 1671101 | NCBI WGS metagenome assembly ONZZ01 (sample SAMN06348122, study PRJEB24527) | human gut metagenome | biome: human gut; feature: ankylosing spondylitis patient; material: feces | host: Homo sapiens | place: China | collected 2015-10
TAAGAAAAGAGGAATTTTTTATGTTTACATATGGTACATCGGATATTGCGCAGACCGGGAGGTTTGCATAATCTAATATTTTGCCGAACCTCCCAAAAGGCTTTAATATAACCTTTAGGAGGATAAAAAAATTGTCTAAAATAAATTTACAAACATTAGGATTTTCCGCAAAATTCGCTGAAGAAGCAGCCAGTTTTGGCTGTTTCCCTGTCGGACGCGTTTCAGCCCAGTATAAGGATCTTTACCGTGTCATAACCGAAACCGGGGAAGTACTGGCAGAGGTTTCAGGCAAGCTGCGCTTTAATGCCGCCGCACTTTCAGATTTCCCTGCCGTCGGTGATTTTGTTCTGCTTGACCGCACAGATACTGTTGAAGGAAGAGCGATCATCCATCATGTACTGCGCCGCAAAAGCGCGTTTATCCGCAAAGCTGCCGGTACAGGTAACTCTGAGCAGGTAGTCGCCAGCAATATCGATACGGTATTCATCTGTATGTCATTGAACAGCGATTTTAATCTGCGGCGTCTGGAACGGTATTTAGCCATTGCCTGGAGCAGCGGCGCACTGCCGATAGTTACTTTAACCAAAGCTGATTTATGTGATGACGTAGCTGCTAAAACAGCAGCGGCTGAGTCCGTTGCCATCGGCGCTGAAATACTTGTCACTTCTTCACTGGCCGATGCCGGTCACGAGCAAATACTTCCCTACTTGAAGTGCGGCAGTACGGCTGCCTTCATCGGTTCCTCAGGCGTAGGTAAATCAACTCTTATCAACCGTTTGGCTGGCACCGAATTTGCTACCAATGGTTTGCGAAACGATGATAAGGGTCGACATACAACAACCAGACGCGAACTCATCACCCTTACAAACGAGGCTTTAGTCATCGATACTCCGGGAATGCGGGAACTGGGTTTAGAAACGGCTGATTTATCCAAAAGCTTTGCTGATATCGACGAACTGTCCCAGCAATGCCGTTTTCGTGATTGTACCCATACCCACGAAACAGGCTGTGCCGTTCAGCAAGCTATCACAGACGGAATACTTGCCGCGGACAGACTGGCCAGCTATCAAAAGCTGCAGAAGGAAGTACGCTATGAAGGCCTTGATTCCAAACAGATCGAACTGGAAAAATTCAGTACCATGTTCAAAGATATTGGCGGTATGAAAAAAGCCCGCAAATTTCTGCATGACAACGACAAGCGCAGACGCTGAAAACTGTGCCGGTAATATTATCAACCGTAAATGACCGACAATAAAAAGAAACCAGCGTGTACTATAAAGTACACGCTGGTTTTTTATTGCTCTTTAAATTTTACAAAGTCACCGATTCCCAAACCGGGAGTGACCATCGGCTGTACCATATTTTTAGGGTCAAGAGCAACTTCGATGATATAAGGCGCGTCCAGCTGCATAGCTTTTTCAACTGCTGCTGCCAGGGCTTCAGGCGTATCGACATGCTCTCCGGCTACGCCAAAGGCTTCGCCGTATTTGACAAAATCGACATAGCCGGGCATTTCGCAGGAAGTAAACCGTTTATTGAACTGCACGGTCTGCAACTGACGAATCATGCCTAAGCCGCTGTTATTAAAGACTATCGCCGTCACCGGCAATTTATAGCTGGCGATCGTAAACAACTCCGAGCCGGTCATTTTGAATCCGCCGTCACCGCTGATACTGATCACCCTGCTTTTGGGGCGGGCCAGCTGTGCGCCCATAGCCGCCGGCAAGCCAAAGCCCATCGTTCCCAATCCGCCTGAAGAAATCCACTGGCGGGCAAACTGGATCCTGATATGCTGAGCAGCCCACATCTGATGCTGCCCGACGTCCGTAGTGATAATATAATCCTTATCTTTGATAACCGGGTTCAGGGCCTTGAAAAACTGCGGTGCAGCTTCGCCGCCGAAGTCCTCGTCCATACTGGGCCAGCTTTCGATCAGCTGCCACCAGGCATCAAGATCATGCTTGACGCTGCCTGCCTCCAGCATTTGCAAAGTTGTGTTCATATGACCGGAAATACCGATACTGGAATAAATATTTTTATCCAGCTCCGCCGGGTCGATATCTAAATGGATAACAGTTTTATTCGCGCTATAACTGCTGCGTTCACCGGTAACACGATCGTTAAACCGGCTGCCAACAGCCAGGATCAGATCGGCTTCCTTAACGGCGTTGTTGGCGCGTTCGTGTCCGTGCAGTCCCGTCATCCCTAAAAACAGACTGCGGTAGGCACTGATAGCGCCTAATCCCATCAGGGTGCTGACAACCGGGATACGCAGCTTTTCGCATAAATGCATGGCATCATATTCCGCATCGGCATTGATAACACCGCCGCCTACAAGCATGACCGGGCGCTGCGAAGCATTGATTGCCGCCACTGCGGCAGCTATCTGTTTTTCTTCCGGCAGCTCTTTCACCAGCGGTTCCAGCTCGCCCGGCTCATAATCAAGCAAAGCGGTCTGCACATCACGCGGCACATCTACCAGCACCGGGCCGGGACGGCCTGTTTTCGCCAGCTGGAAGGCCAGCCGGATCGTCTGCGCTAAATGTTCAGGACGCTTGACCAGGAAATTATGTTTGGTGATCGGCATGGTGATACCGGTGATATCTACTTCCTGAAATGCGTCGCGTCCGATCATTGCCACCGGCACCTGGCCGGTAATCGCTACGACAGGTATCGAATCTAAAAAAGCATTGGCGAGCCCCGTAACCAGATTGGTCGCTCCGGGGCCGGAAGTCGCTATACAGACGCCGACCTGACCGCCTGCACGGGCGTAACCGTCAGCAGCATGGGCAGCACCCTGTTCATGTGCCGTCAGGATATGCCGAATGTCAGCCGCTTCACGCAAAGCGTCATAAAAAGGCAGGATCGCCCCGCCGGGGTAACCAAAAACCGTAGTAACTCCTTGCTCTGCCAAACATTTGACCATTACTTCTGCGCCGGTCATCTGCATAAACTCACTTCCTTCCAATACTCAAAAATACATCAGGCCAGTTCTGCGGCGATCAGCTGCCCCATCTGCGAGGTCGAAACTTTAGTCAGACCTTCACCGCAGAGATCAGGAGTGCGATAACCTTTTTCCAAAACTCTGTCAATTGCCGCTTCGATAGCATCGGCAGCAGCATCCTGATCCAAGGAATAACGCAGCATCATAGCTACGGAATAAATAGTTCCCAAGGGGTTAGCGATGCCCTGCCCTGCAATATCAGGAGCACTGCCGTGAATAGGCTCATACATACCGGTGCTGTCACCAAGGCTTGCAGAAGGGAGCATTCCGATACTCCCGGCAATCACTGACGCTTCATCCGAAAGGATATCGCCGAAAATGTTATTGGTGAGCACTACATCGAACTGGCCTGGATTGAGCACCAGCTGCATAGCACAGTTATCTACATAGAAATTATTCAGTTCGATCCCGCTGTAATCCTGCGCCTGCATTTCACCAACTATACGGCGCCACATCCTGGATGAAGCCAATACGTTAGCTTTATCGACGGAAGTTACTTTACCGCGGCGCTTTTTAGCAGCTTCAAAAGCAAATCTGGCAATGCGTTCTACTTCCGGGCGGGTATAGATTTCAACGTCAGAAGCCGTCTCTACGCCATCAGCATCAGGAGCAGCTTCATTTTTAGCGCCGAAATAAATGCCGCCGGTCAGTTCGCGTACGATCAAAAGATCAGTGCCGCTGACGCGTTCATTTTTAAGCGGCGATAAATGTGCGACAAAACGGGAAACCTTGATCGGACGCAGGTTACAGTACAGACCCAACGCTTTACGAATTCCGAGCAGCCCCTTTTCAGGACGGATCTCGGGAGCAACATTATCCCATTTAGGTCCGCCCACAGCACCTAGAAGCACGGCATCAGCAGTTTTTGCAGATGCAATAGTAGCTTCCGGCAGCGGTACTCCTGTAGCGTCGATAGCAGCGCCGCCGATCAGCTGTTTATCATATTCTATAGTCATACCGAATTTTTTGGCAGCGGCATCAAGTACTTCCACAGCGGCGTCAACAATCTCGACGCCAATGCCGTCGCCCGGCAGTAAAGTGATCTTCATTCTTGGTGTTCTCCTTTGACATAGTTGATAAGGCCGCCGCAGTCAGCGATCTTTTGAATAAATTCCGGCAATGGTTTGGTTTGGATAGTAATGCCTTTGTTAACGATTTTGATCTCGCCAGCAGCCATATTTACATCCAATTCATCACCGGCTGCAATTTTTTCAACATCCTTGCCAATTTCCAGCACCGGCAGCCCGATGTTGATTGCATTGCGGTAAAAAATACGGGCAAAGCTGTCGGCAATAATGCATTTTACGCCTTTAACTTTGATAACGACAGGAGCATGCTCGCGCGAAGAACCACAGCCGAAGTTTTTGCCGGCAACAACATAGTCGCCCGGCTGCACGTTAGGAGCAAAAGTAGTATCGATATCTTCCATAGCGTGCTCGGCCAATTCGTCAAAATCAGCAATATTCAAATAACGGGCGGGTATGATAACGTCGGTATCGACGTGGTCGCCGTAACGCCATACTTTACTCATTTCATTACCTCCTCTGGGCTTGCGATATAGCCTGTGATCGCACTGGCAGCCGCCACATAGGGGCTGGCCAGATAGACCTCGCTGTCGACATGACCCATACGTCCGCGGAAATTACGGTTGGTAGTCGAAACAGCACGTTCGCCAGCAGCCAGAATACCCATATAACCACCCAGACACGGTCCGCAGGTAGGGGTAGAAACTGCCGCACCGGCATCGATAAAGGTATCAATATAGCCCAAACGCATAGCTTCTTTATAAATTTCCTGAGTAGCAGGAATAATAATAGCGCGGACATGCGGATGTACCTTACGCCCCTGCATCACCTCAGCAGCCTGCTGCAGGTCTTCCAGACGACCGTTAGTGCAGGAACCGACAACGACCTGATCGATCTTGATATGGCCGGACTCAAACGCCGGATGTGTATTTTCCGGCAGATGCGGATACGAAACGACCGGCACCAGATCATCTAATTTGATAGTGATAACACGGTCATATACTGCGTCAGCATCGGCAGTAACCGCTGTCCACTGACGGCTGACACGACCATTGAGATAGGCAATAGTTTTTTCATCGACCGGGAAAATACCATTTTTGCCGCCGGCTTCGATCGCCATATTGCAGATAGTGAAACGGTCGGACATTTCCAGTTCGGCAACGCCGTCGCCGCAGAATTCCAACGATTGATAACGGGCACCATCGACACCGATCATACCGATAAGCGTAAGAATGATATCTTTGCCCTTGACATATTTAGGCAGTTTACCGGTCAGCTCGACTTTGATCGTGGCAGGCACCTTGAACCAGGTAGTGCCGCTGGCCATAGCCGCACCAATATCGGTTTGACCCATGCCGGTGCTGAGCGCGTTCAGAGCGCCATAAGTACAAGTATGAGAATCGGCGCCAATAATGATCTCACCGGGAGCAACAAGACCGCTGTCAGGTAAAAGCGCATGCTCGATACCCATGCGGCCAACTTCAAAATAATTGGTGATTTCATGCTGACGTGCAAAATCGCGCATGCGTTTACACATAGTTGCCGACTTAATATCCTTACACGGAGAAAAATGGTCCGGAACTAACGCGATCTTATCCTTATCAAAAACAGGACGTCCGATTTTTTCAAATTCAGCTATCGCCGGCGGTCCGGTGATGTCGTTAGCTAAAACCAAATCCACCTGAGCAACCAGCAGATCGCCTGCCTGGACCGCATCGCGGCCTGCATGTTGGGCCAGGATTTTTTCCGTCATTGTCATACCCATAACTATAACCCTCCTAAGTTTATACGAAGCAGATCGCGGGGCCTCAGCCCCGCTCTGCCTAAGGTGTGTACTGATTATTTTTTCATCCAGCTCATCATGCCGCGCAGATTTTTGCCGACTTCTTCGATCGGATGCTCGGCGCCTTTGCGGCGCATAGCATTGAACGCCGGACGGTTAGCCTGGTTTTCAAGGATCCAGTTCTTAGCAAATGTACCGTCCTGGATCTCGGCCAGAACCTGTTTCATAGCAGCTTTAGTTTCGTCGGTGATGATACGTTTGCCGGTCACATAGTCGCCGTATTCGGCAGTATCAGAGATGGAGTGGCGCATTTTAGCCATACCGCCTTCATACATCAGGTCAACGATAAGTTTCATTTCATGCATACATTCAAAATATGCGCTTTCAGGTTTATAGCCTGCTTCTACCAGAGTTTCATAGCCTGCAGTGATCAGAGCGGTAACACCGCCGCAAAGCACAGCCTGTTCGCCGAAAAGATCTGTTTCAGTTTCTTCGCGGAAGGTAGTATCAAGCACGCCGGCACGTGTACCGCCAATGCCTTTGGCATAGGCAAGCGCAATGTCGTAAGCTTTGCCGCTGGCATCCTGATGCACAGCTACGAGACAGGGCACGCCTGCGCCTTCAGTAAAGACGCGGCGTACGAGATGACCTGGTCCTTTAGGAGCGACCATGAACACGTCGATGTCAGCAGGAGGTACGATTTGCCCAAAATGGATATTGAACCCATGCGCAAAAGCAAGAGCAGCACCGGCTTTCAGATTAGGCGCGATATCTTTTTTATAAGTGGCAGCCTGTTTTTCGTCAGGAATCAGCATCATGACTACGTCGGCTGCTTTAGCTGCATCAGCCGCAGTCATAACAGTCAGACCTGCCGCTTCTGCCTTGGCCCAGGATTTGGAGCCTTCATAAAGACCTACGATAACTTTAGCGCCGCTTTCTTTTAAGTTAAGGGCATGTGCATGGCCTTGAGAACCATAGCCGATAATGGCAATAGTTTTACCATTAAGCATTTCCCAGTTTGCGTCTTTGTCATAATACATTTTTACCATTGTGTCTACATCTCCTTTTTGTTTACCAGATTTATTTAAATTTGAGAACTGACATATTACTAAATAGCTGAAGGTTTACAACTGCTTTCAGGCCAGGAATAACGCGATTTGCTGACATCCATAGCCGCATCGCCCCGTTCCAGCGCCACAAGGCCGGTCTGTACCATTTCCAGGATACCGTAGGGACGCATCACGTCGACAAAAGCATTCAGCTTATCATCGATGCCTGTAGCCAGAAAGATAAGCGATTCCCCGGTCACATCGACAGCGTGGGCCCTGAAAACATCTGCCAGCCGCAGCAGCTCGAGCCGTTTGTCACCGGCGTGCACCTTGACCATGACCATACTGCGTTTGGCACTTGCCTTAGGCGGCAGGACTTTCACAGCCTCTACCTCGACCAGCTTGGCCAACTGTTTGCAGACCTGCTTGATAGTTGCATCGTCAGCCTGCATGGTAACAGTCATCCGCGAAAATTCAGGATTCTGCGTAATGCCGACTGCCAGACTGTCGATATTAAAGCCGCGCCGCGAGAACATGCCCGCGACCCGCATCAGAACACCGGGCTGGTTACGCACTACGATAGATAGGATCTGCTCCATTTTGCCACCTCCCATGGAAAATTGGTATAAAAAAACGCCCCCACCTGCTTAGCAGATAGGGGCGACTTTCACCGCGGTACCACCCTAATTTGACCTCATTGTCTCAGAGCCTTCGCTCTAAACGCCTAACGCTGCGCCGGCGTCGTTTCCTACTGCTGGTTCAGAAACGCGGCTCCCGGGTGAGTCTTATCGCTGTACCGCTACGGCTTTCACCAACCGCCGTCTCTCTAAAATCGGTAACATCAGCAACTTTGTTCCCATTCAATGCCTTTATTATCAAGTTGTACAAACAAAAGCTAATTTGTTCGTGCTATGTTTTACATTATGCCAGCATTTTCTATGCTTGTCAAGATTTTTTTGTATCATTCTTTTGTGATTTTTCTGAATTTTGTTTTTCTTTTACAAAAACACTGGACTAAATGTCAATAATATCATATTCTATAATATTATAAGAAAGTAAAAAGTTCGAGGTGCTTGTCCATGAAACTGCTCAAAGAAAAAATCATGTCCGAAGGCTTGGTCTTAAACGACGCTATTTTAAAAGTCGATTCTTTTTTAAATCACCAGATCGACCCTGAATTGATGATGGAGATCGGCAAAGAATTCCACCGCCGTTTTTCAGGCTGCGGAATTACTAAAATCTTTACGATCGAGTCCTCAGGGATCGCCTGCGCCCTGCCTGCCGGTCTGTGTATGCATGTACCGGTAGTATTCGCACGCAAACAGAAATCGGCGCTTATGAGCAGCGAGGCTTACAGCACCAAAGTATACTCCTTCACCAAAAAAGTCACCAGTGATGTGACCGTTCTCAAAAAATTTTTACCGGCCGGCGAAAAGATCCTCATCATCGATGATTTTCTGGCTAACGGCGAAGCGGCCCTTGGTCTGGCTAACATCGTCCAGCAGGCCGGCAGCGAAGTAGTAGGTATCGGCATAGTTATCGAAAAATCATTCCAGCCGGGGCGTCAGCGCCTTATCGACGCCGGCTTCCGTGTAGAATCACTGGCCCGTGTCCAGGCCTTTAAGGTCGGTAAAGTAATTTTTGCCGAATAATTTATCGGATATAGATACTAAAACACCCGTTACTCAATGAGTAACGGGTGTTTTTTTAATCGTTACGACGTTTATATTTGATGAACATATGGCAAACAGCAAGTCCCATCACGATATATGCAAGAAGGTTGATATCCTCGTTCAAGTCCTTAAAAGCGACATAACCCATCAAAACGACGATACCAATTTCTCTGTTGAAGCTCGTAATCACAGTTTTACAAGGTTGACCTGCAGGATACCGTCGAGCCCCTGCAGAAGTTTCAGTGTTTCTTTACCTACTTCGCTGTCCACGGTCATAAACATCATGGCGTTACCGTCTTTAAGATTACGGCTGACCTGCATGGTCGCGATATTGACCTTGCTCGCACCTAAAAGCGTGCCGATCTGCCCGATCATACCGGGTTTATCCTGGTTGCGTGCCACCAGCATGAACGGAGCCGGAGTAAGGTCGAACTGGTAACCGTCGATTTCGATGACGCGGATCTCTTTTTCACCAAAGACAGTACCGGCTACGGTAAAGATATTACCTTTAGAATGGATCTTGACCTCTAAAAGATTATGTTTGCCTGCATGTTTGCTCTCTATAACGTCGACTCCGCGGCTTTCTGCAGTCAGCGCGGCATTGACATAATTAACGCGTTCCTTGAGGATGGGTTCAAAAACGCCTTTTAAAACAGCACGCGTCAGCATACCTGTTTCCATTTCTGCAACCTCGCCGGTATAGATGATCTCTACCTTTTCGACAGCTGCTTTTTCCAGCTGATAATAAAGCTTGCCCAGATATTCGCCCAAGGTCAGGTAGCCCTGCATTTCTTTCAGCTCTGTCGGCTGCAAAGTCGGCAGATTGACTGCATTCGGCACCATTTCTCCATGCAAAGCTGCAATGACCTCTTCTGCAATGGCAATACCCACATTATCCTGCGCTTCTGTTGTATCAGCACCAAGATGAGGCGTTAAGACACATTCCGGCAGATCGATCAGCGGCGAGATCGGTTTCGGTTCGTCTACCAGTACGTCGATACCGGCGCTGGCAACGATGCCTTCCTTGATAGCTGCCGCCAGGTCATTTTCATTGATCAGGCCACCGCGGGCGCAGTTTACTACACGCACGCCACGTTTGCATTTTGCAAATTCTTTGGCTGTAATCATATCAAAAGTTTCTTCCGTTTTAGGCGTATGGATACTGATAAAATCAGCTTGTTCCAACAATTCATCCAGTGTTTCACATTTTTCGGCGCTGTATTTACGGAAACGTGCATCGGCAATATACGGATCATAAGCTACGATCTTCATCCCGAAAGCCTGCAGTCTGGTAGCCACCAAACCGCCGATACGGCCAAGGCCGATGATGCCCAGAGTTTTACCAAGCAGCTCGCTGCCTTTTAAACCGGTACGGTCCCAGACCCTGGATTCGATCATTTTATGAGCTTTGACGACATTACGGGCAGAACTCAGCAGCAGACCGATAGTATGCTCGGCAGCCGATACGATATTAGATTCCGGGGTATTGACAACGATAATACCGCGTTTAGTCGCCCCTTCCATCTCAATATTATCAACACCGTTGCCGGCGCGGCCAACCACCTTTAAATTAGTGGCGTGCTTATAAAATTCTTCATTGATCTTAGTAACGCTGCGAACTACGATCGCATCATATTCAGGAATGATCTTCAGCAGTTCTTCCCTTTCGATATCAAAACGCACGTCTACATCAAAATCCGGCACTGCCTGCAGCAAAGCCACACCCTTGTCGGAAATTTTTTCAGTTACAATAATTTTCATTGTCCATCGCTCCATTCACCTGTAAAATAAAAAACTCCCGGCTTGATCAATTACAATCAAGGACGAGAGTTCTACTCACGTGGTGCCACCTTTTTTCGCCGCACAGCGCGGCCTCATTGCCGATATATCGGTCGGACCCGGACAGGTTGCTACCCCTGTCTCCTCCGGAGCGGAATTCAGTTTTTAGACGTTACGGCTTACACTGACCGCCGCTTCTCTTTGCCGCCTGCCAACTTACTTTTCTCCATCGTCGGATAAATGAACTATGTAATTTTCAAGCTTGTATCAATTATAGTCCGACACTTTTGGCTTGTCAAGCAGCACAAAAATGTTTTTGTGTAATACATCTTACAGTTTTTCCAACATTTTTATCAAAGGATAAATACCAACTGTCAAAGCAACAGCCATGCTGACACTGTCAATATCTATTTTGCCAATGTACAGGCTGTTCAGCCCTGCAGCAAAGATCATCGTCAGCCAGAACATAGCGTACAATGCCACAAAAATCTGCACCCACCAGGGCTGCTCCTTATAAAGCGGCTGTTCCTGTTCGTTATTATTCTCGTTCATGCAAAACCTCCTCCTGCCACTCCAAAGTATCTTCTTCGTCTTTCCTGCCGTCAAGACGTTTATTGATTACACGGCTGCGTCTGGCTGCAGCGTCGATATGCCCGCTGGCTTCCTGCAGTTTCTTTTTTGTTTTATCGAGCAATAAGCTGAAAGTCACAAAATCCTGCTTAACGGCAGCGATCGTTCGCCAGACTTCACCAGTACGTTTTTCGATAGCCAAAGTTTTAAAACCCATTTGCAGACTGTTGAGCAGCGCTGCCAAGGTAGTCGGCCCTGCCACGCAAACGCGGTACGTTCTCTGCAGCTCATCCAGCAGTCCCGGCAAATTTACCGCTTCGGCAAACAACCCCTCGATCGGCAAATACATGATCGCAAAATCAGTCGTCTGCGGTGGACACAAATATTTATTCTGGATATCCCTGGCTTCACTTTTCAGCCGCCGTTCAAGCTGCTTGAGCGCAATATCGGCAGCAGCTGTATCAGCCTGCTCGCGCGCCTCCAGCAGGCGCTGAAAATCCTCCTGCGGAAATTTAGCATCAATCGGCAGCCATACCGTTTCATCCTTGCTGCCCGGCAGCTTCAGCGCAAATTCAACCCTTTCCGCACTGCCCTGCTTCACAGCAACATTTTCGGCAAATTGCTCCGGTGCCAGCAAATCACGCAGCAAAACTCCCAGCTGCATTTCGCCCCAGATACCACGGTTCTTTACATTAGAAAGGATGCGTTTCAAATCGCCGACACCGCCGGCCAGGGTCTGCATTTCACCTAACCCTCGATGAACCTGCTCCAACCGCAGGCTGACCTGCTGAAAGGATTCTCCCAACCGCCTTTCCAAAGTCGACTGCAGTTTTTCATCAACAGTCAGGCGGATCTGTTCCAAATTAGCCGCAGTGCTTTCCGTCAGCTTTTCCAGTTTTTTATCCAGCTGCTCTCCCAAACGGTCAGAAGCTGCCTGACTTTCCATTCTGGCCGCACGGGCCAGAGTGTTTTGTTCGCTGCGCAGATCGCGTACATTCTCATAAAAACGTCGTTCCAGGCTTTCCAGCTGACTGTTCACCTCAGCTCCCAGTTCTTGTCCCTGCTGCCGCCGTGTCTGCAGAAGCCGCCACAGCATTATGAAAATCACCGCCTGCATTAAAACCAGCAGCAATAATAGTATCGTTTCCACTGTCATAGCCAAACTCTCTTTCCTTGATATTTATTAATTTATTATAGCAGATTAGCAAGTATTCTACACTGTCTTTTCTTATTTTTACATATTTACGTTACGATCCAGTTGGTGATATAATTATTAATAATTAATTGTTTAATTAATATTTAAAGGAGTGTTCTATATGAATCCAGTTGAAGCATCTGCCTCTTCAGCAGAAAAAATTCTTTTAGCAGCAACCGATTTATTTGCAGCTAATCACTTTAATGGCGTTTCCATCAAAGAAATCGCAAAAAAATCCGGGGTCAACAGCGCTTTGATCTCTTACTATTTCGGCGGCAAAAAAAATCTTTATCAGGAAGTTCTCAACGAACAGTCAAATTTATTTTTAAATCTGATCGCCCGAGTCAGCAGTAAGGACATAGCTCCTCTGGCTAAGCTGCGCGAATATATCACTGCAATTTCCGAGGTACAGAAGCTGCATCCTCACCGTATCCATCTCATTTACCGCGAGCTTTTGACCCCCACTTTTATGTGTGACAGCTTTATTAAAAACCGCTTATACAAAATCCATAAATTTATGTCCGAGCTGGTTACAGAAGCCATAGCTGACGGCAGTATCCGTAATAATATGCAGCCTACACATGTAGCTTTTACTTTGGAAAGCATCATCGTTTTCTTTTTTCTCACACATGATCAGATCCGTGATCTGGGACATTTTGAAAATGGTACTGAAAGCACTTATTTGGAAGAAGCTTTAAACACTTATTTGTCTTCCATTACCAATTAGTTCAGGAGGGCACCGACATGTCGATCAAAGAAATTTTCAGCAAGCTTCCATTTACAAAACGTCATTTGTATATTTTGGCAGCAACAGTGGCTATATTGCTGCTGTACCATATAATCAGCAATGTTTTAGCCAAGCCCGATATCGTAAAAGAAGTTCCTTATGTCCGTACTGTAACCGTCGGTAAAGAAACTGTCGATAATACATCTTCCTATCCCGGCGAGGTACGCGGTCGTTATGAAAGCGATCTGGCCTTTCAGGTTGCCGGTAAAATCATCAGCCGCAGCGTCAATTTAGGCGATACAGTAAAAACCGGCGATATCCTGATGCAAATCGACCCCAAAGACATCGAGCAGAGTTTTGAAGCCAGCCAGGCAGCTGTAACAGCCGCCGAAGCCAATTATAAGCTGGCCCGCGACAATGCATCCCGTTACACGGCCTTATACAACAGCGGTGGTGTCAGCAAAGCCATGATGGAGCAATATAATACGCAGATGGAAGCGGCCGCTTCCAGCCTGCGTCAAGCCCAGGCCCAACTGATCACCAACAGTAACCAATTATCCTATACGCAGCTTATTGCAGACCATGACGGCGTAGTAGCCAATGTAAGCGGCGAAGTGGGTCAAGTAGTAGCTGCCGGAACTCCTGTTGTGACAGTTGTCCAAAGCGGCGAACAGGAAATCCAGATCTATGTCCCTGAAAACCATTTGGATAAAATCTATCCTCAACAGTCAGCCAAGATCAATTTCTGGGCTTTAGAAAACGTTTCGGCAGATGGTTATATCCGCGAAATAGCACCAATGGCTGACAGCGTTACCCGCACCTACAAAGTTCGTGTAGCCGTACCGCAAATGCCTGCAGCAGTCAAACTGGGGATGACTGCCAAAGTACACCTGCAAAACGGTACTGACAGCAGTATTTTGCTGCCAGCCACCGCCATTTATCAAACAGGAGGAAACCCTCAGGTCTGGCTCGTTACCAATAATAAAGTACATACCCATGAAGTTTCTATCGGCGGTTATGAAGGCAATAACGTCAGGATCTCTGACGGTCTGCAGCAGGGAGATATCGTCGTTGTCGGCGGCGTCAACAAACTGGCAGAAGACCAAAACGTCCGTCTGGAAGCTGGTGTCAGCCAATGAAAAACAACTGGGCCGCCTGGTCGATCAAACATAAGCAAATAATTTACTTTTTTATGTTTCTCTGTCTGGTCATGGGCATCTATTCTTATAATTCCTTAGGCCGCAGCGAAGACCCCAGTTTTACTATCAAGCAAATGGTAGTTTCGGCAGCCTGGCCGGGAGCAACCGCTAAAGAGGTGGAAGAACACCTGACAGACAAGATCGAAAAACAATTGCAGACAGTACCTAATATTGACAGGATAACCAGCTATTCACGTCCCGGAACTGCTGTTATCAATGTTTATCTGCAGGATACAGTACCGGTCAAAGAAATCAAACAGCGCTGGCTGGAATTGCGTAATATTGTCAATGATGGCAAAGGTGACTTGCCCGATGGTGCTTTAGGACCGTTTTTCAACGACCGTTTTGACGACGTCTATGGAAATATCTACGCAGTCACCTCTGACAGCTTCTCCTATGAGGAAATGCGCGTAGTCGCCGAAAATATCAAAGATAAATTTTTTCAGATACCTGATGTCAAAAAAGTAGAACTGGTAGGAGTACAGCCTGAAAAAATCTATATCCAGATGTCTAATGCCAAGCTGGCACAGCTGGGCATACCGATTGATACACTGGCTTCTACGATCCAGGCAGAAACAGCTGTCACTCCGTCCGGCATGGCTGAAAGTGACAGCACTAATACCTATCTGCGTCTGACCGGTTCCCCTGATACACTGGCCAATATCAGCAATATTCCGATCCAGGCTAATGACCGTACCTTTCGTCTGGGTGATATTGCCGAAATCAAACGCGGCTATGCTGAACCGGCTGAACCGAAAATGTACTTTAATGGTCAGCCAGCCGTAGGTATCGCCATTTCTATGGAAGACGGCGGTAATAATATCAAATTGGGTGCAAATCTTGATCAGGCTGTTCGGCAAATCCAACAGGAACTGCCGCTCGGCTTCGAACTGGGACAAGTCGCCAACCAGCCGCAGGTAGTAAAAAACGCCATCGGTGAATTTACCGACAACAGCCTGCTTGAAGCCATCCTTATCGTGCTGGCAGTCAGTCTGCTCAGTCTGGGACGGCGCTGCGGCTATGTCATTTCGGTCTGCATACCGCTGGTACTTTTAGGAACTTTTATCGGCATGTATGCCATGAACATCGATCTGCACAAAGTATCTCTGGGAGCGCTGATCATTTCTCTGGGCATGCTGGTAGACGATGCGATCGTTGTCGTCGAGCTGATGGAAGTCAAAATGTCAGAAGGCTGGGAACGCACTAAAGCGGCCAGCTATGCCTTTGAAACCTGTGCCATGCCGTTGCTGACAGGTACACTGATTACCTGCACCGGCTTTATGCCGATATTTTTCGCCAAATCCAGTGCCGCCGAATTTGCTTCTTCACTTTTTCCTGTTATCTCAACAGCACTGCTGCTTTCCTGGGTCATTTCAGCAACCGTAGCGCCTGTTTTGGGACACGCCTGGATCAAGCCTAAACAGCTCATTAACGAAAACGATGTTTACAATACTGCTTTTTATAAAAAGTTTCGCAGCGTCCTTTCCTGGTCGATGCTGCACCAGAAAATAGTTATTCTGAGCACGGTCAGTATCTTTATCGGTTCCCTGTTATTAGTCCCGCTGATCAAGCAGGAATTTTTTCCTGCTTCTGTGCGTCCTGAACTTCTGGTAGAGCTCAATTTACCTGAAGGCAGCAGTATCAAAGCCACCGATGAAGCCGCCCTGAAACTGACCAATATGCTGAAGGATAATCCTGATGTTGAAAGCATCGGTTCTTATGTTGGAAAAAGTGCTCCGCGTTTCGTCCTCGTAATGGACCCTGTCCAACCGCGCAACAATTATGCACAGCTGGTAGTAGTTGCTAAAGATATTGATGCCCGTAAACGTTTAGAACCGCAAATACGCGAGCTTGTAGCAGCTAATCTCCCCAATGTCGTCAGTTATTCACGTTCTATCCCGCTGGGTCCGCCGGCAGCTTATCCTGTGATGCTGCGCGTAACCGGTCCGGATGACAATATTGTTAAAGAATATGCACAAAAAGTACGCACAGTTATGGCTCAGAATCCAGCCGTGACCATGACGCGTTTCGATTGGATGGAGCAAAACGGAGCTGCTAAACTTACCATCGACAACGATAAACTGCGGCAGATGGGATTGAGCCGTAAAGAAGTCGCCACTGCTTTGCAGGCCGAAATTTCCGGTTATACCGTAGCTCAATATCTGGAAGGAGACCAGGCTATTGACATGGTTTTCCGTCTGCAGCCTGTTGACCGATCTACCGTCACCGAGCTTGAGACCTTAACTATCCCCACATCTGCAGGTGCGGTGCCGTTGTCACAGGTAGCCCGTCTCAGTTACGAATCAGAAAACGGTATGATCTGGCGCCGTAACCTGCTGCCGACAATCACAGTCTGCGGCGGTATCGGCGAAGGCGTTACCGGCAACGATATCACGCAGCAGGTTTACGATGACCTAGCAGATCTGAGGCAAAATCTTCCGAATGGCGTTACGATCGAAATCGGAGGCAGTTTGGAAGACAGCGCTAAAACTTTAGGTTATCTGTTAGAACCTGTACCTGTAATGCTGCTGCTCATGATGATACTCCTGATGCTGCAGCTGAAAGATATCCGCAAGCTGTTTATCATTCTTTGTACCGCACCACTTGGCGTAACAGGCGTTATGCTGGGATTGATAATTTTCAACGCACCGCTTGGTTTTATGGCCGAACTTGGTATCCTGGCCCTGACTGGTATCATCATTCGTAATTCCGTCGTGCTGATAGATCAGATAGACCTGCATTTGCAGGCCGGCAAATCTCCCTGGGAATCCGTACTGGAATCAGCTATCGTACGTTTCCGCCCTATTATGCTGGCTGCACTTACAACGATCCTGGGACTGATACCGATGTTTACCAGCCCCTTCTGGAATTCGATGGCCGTAGCCATTGCCTGTGGGCTGTCCGCTGCTACATTGCTGACCTTGATCGTATTGCCGGTCATCTATGCGGCTGTTTTTAAAATCAAACCCGAATAAATAAAATAAAGCAGACTGCGAGCTACAGCTCGCAGTCTGCTTTATTATTGCAACAGCTTTAATCCTTTTTCAAAATAACACGTGCCAGTTTGCAAATAACCTTTAATTCTTCCATATCGGCTCTTTCAAGCACTGTTTTCAACTCATCATTAAAAATAACCTGACTGTTGCTGACAGTATCACTCAAAAATTCATCAACAGAAGTGTTCAAAGCATTAGCTATGGCAACCAGTGTCTCCAGTCCAATTTTAGTATGAGCAGTTTCAATATTGCTCATATGCGGTTTGGAAATACCGATCTTCTCTGCCAGATCTTTCTGCAGAACACCTTGCTTGATCCTCGTCAATTTGATTCTTTTGCCGATGGAACAGTAATCAATCATCATGAATAAGCCTCCCCATATATTTTCCTAATATTCATATTAGCATATAAATTTCACTATCAGGTATGCAAAATTTGCTATGCATAAATTATATAACATAAAATTTAATTTTGTAAAGTTCTTGAACCCTATTTATTGTTTATTTTTGATGTTTATATACTAGAGTATATTGAAATTAACAAAAATTAAAGCACAACCCAGTTGTGCTTTACATCTTTTACTTCTTTTTCAGTTTTTATAAGCTTAACCCTTTTCCGCCAGCGCTCTGAGCGCTAAAGCATAACCCTGGAAACCCAACCCGCATATCTGCCCCAGGCAGGCAGCAGCCGTTACTGATCTATGCCGAAATTCTTCCCTGGCATGGATATTGCTCAAATGCACTTCTATCGTCGGCAAAGCCACTGCTTTTATAGCATCCAGCAAAGCTACACTGTAATGCGTCAATGCCGCAGGATTGATAACGATACCGTCAAATTTTCCATAAGCCTGCTGGATCAGCGTGACTAATTCACCTTCAAAATTACTTTGCCTTACTTCTACTTCCACATTTAATGCCGCAGCTTCCTGCCCGATATATTCACACAAGGCTGCATAATCCTGTTGACCATAAATATTTTTTTCACGTACGCCCAGCATATTGATATTCGGACCATTCAAAACCAAAATTTTTTTCATCAGCTTTCTCTCCTTGCCAACTCCAGTAATGCCTGTAACGCTGCTTCCCGCTCACCGTTATTATCTATGATATGATCGTGATACCTGCGGTATAGTTCGATTCGTTCCGCATACAAGTCAAAAACTTTCTGCCGCCCTGCTGCTAATAAAGGGCGGCTTTCTGTATCTATGTCCTGTACAATTTTTTCTGGCAGCCTGTCTATAAAAACGATAATGCCGCCGTTTTTTAATACCTCGATATTCTCTGAGCGTTTGACTACACCGCCGCCGGCAGCGATCACACACCCTTCCAATTCTGACAGATGCCTGACTGCCCTGGTTTCAGCATCGCGGAAGCACGCTTCGCTGACTGCGAACAGCTCCTTGATAGTCTTGCCTTCCAGCTTTTCAAGCACATTATCAGCATCATAAAAAGGACGCTTCAGATGCTGCGCCAACAATCTGCCCAAAGTTGATTTCCCGCAGCCCGGCATTCCGATCAAGACGATATTTTTCATAGCTGTTTTTCCATCTCAGCGGCAACTTTTAAAATGACATCGTTTGAAATTTCTCTTTGCAGCCAGATCTCCTCTGCTGCTACAGCCTGAGCTACCAGCATAAGCATCCCGTTCACAGCCTTTTTACCCAGCTGCTCTGCCTGCTGCAAAAACAAAGTTTTAGCGGGATTATAAATCAGATCGACCGCTGTTTCAAAATGCTCGACAGTTTCCAGACCTACCGGCGATACATCGGTCTTGGGATACATCCCAACAGGAGTGCAATTGATCAGTAAATCACCGGTATAACGCTCTAAATGTACGTAGTTGACGAATTGCGTCGGTACACTACTGCACAAGGTTTTCATATACGGAGCTATGCTTTGAGTATTACGGGAAACTAAAAATATCTTAGAAACACCGTGATCGATCAAATATTGAAGTACAGCTCTTGAAACGCCGCCCGTACCTAAAACAGCCGCGCTTTTGCCCTGTACTTCGATGCCGTTATTTTCCAGCAAACGCCCAAAACCTGCATAATCGGTATTATAGCCGCGAATTGCACCGTTATGAAAATGGATCGTATTAACGGCTCCAATAGCCTGCGCTTCCATACTTAAAGTAGTCAAAGCAGCCATTACATTGATCTTGTGCGGAATGGTTACATTGACTCCGCAGTATTTACCACGCAATTCATGCACGCTCGCATATAATTCTTCAGGAGGTATCTCCAGCAGATCATATGTTCCTTCGACACCCAATTCTTTAAAGATCAGCTGATGTATCTGCGGTGATAAACTGTGTCCCAAACGCGCTCCAATCAAGCCAAAATGAACCATAACACAAACCTCCTATCTACCATCGGCAGGATAATTGCCTAATATCTTACAATATGCGCAGCTGTCGGAAAGCTGTTCTAATGCCTGACGTACTCTTTCTTCACGCAGGTTGCCTACCAGGTCGATGTGGAAGAAATATTCCCATGATTTACCTTCGATCGGCCGGGATTCCAAATTCATCATATTTAAACCGCTGTGATAAAAATGTCCTAAAGTCCTGTATAATGACCCCGGTTCATGTTTTACTGCCACTACTACCGTAATTTTATTAGCATTAGGCGCCTGTTCCGCTTCGTTAGAAATGACGATAAACCGGGTATAATTATTGGAATTATAGTTGATATTGGCGGCAAGAATCTGCAGCCCATACATTTCCGCAGCCTGCTTACCAGCCACCGCCGCCAAATGCTTATCCTGCTTTTCCCTCACTGTTTCTGCACTTTTAGATGTGCTGAAATAAGGCACTAACTCCATCTGCGGATACTGATGAAAAAACTCTTTACTTTGTGCAAAGCCCTGCGGATGTGAATAAACAGTAGTAACATCTTCGAGCTTAGCACCTTGAACGCCCAAGAGATTGTGCTCTATTTTCACGCACTGCTCACCAACAATAGAACAATCGTGATGCCGCAGCAGATCATAAACTTCGGTAATACCTCCGGTCGAAGAATTTTCGATCGGCAAAACACCGTATTTGATCTCACCGTTTTTGACCGCCTGCACTACATCCTCAAACAAAGCATAATGATGTCTGTTTATATGCTGTCCTGCAAAATATCTCTCCAAAGCCTGATGACTGTAAGACCCCGGCATTCCAAAACAGCCAACCTCCATGACCTCCTCCTGCGGCAGAACTCGCGGCTCTGCCAGCAGTACATGCTCCAAAGCCTTGCTCTGCTCCATGATGGTCGTCATCATCGCTGTAACAGCCGGTGCATACTCTTTATGCTGTAAACGCATACAGGCCTTTGAGAGCACCTGAGCTTCCCGAGCCGCATCAAGCACAGGCAGCCCCTGCTGTTTTTTATAGGCCGCAACTTCCAGCACTGCCTCCATCCGTTCTTCCAACGCCGCAACCAGCTGGGCGTCGATCTTGTCGATACGGCGGCGGATCGCCTCTAAATCCAATTTTTCCATGCTCACACCTCACCGTCAATATCCGCAGTCAACAGTATATCTAAAACAGTCCAGGCCGTAACACCTTCCACGACAGGTACTGCCCGCTGCACGATACAGGGATCATGACGACCTTTAATTTCCAATACCGTATTCGTATGCTCAGCCACATTTATCGTTTTCTGCGGCAGGGAAATAGAAGGCGTTGGTTTGAACCCTACCTTGAATACAACAGGCATGCCATTGGTAATCCCACCCAAAATACCGCCGTTATTATTAGTTTCAGTTCGCACAGAATCTCCATCATAATACAGCGGATCATTAGCCTGTGAACCGGTGCTGCGGCAGAAACCGAAGCCCATACCAAACTCCAGCCCCTTTACCGCCGGAATAGAAAACAGCACATGTGCCAGACGGCTTTCCAGTGAATCAAAAAATGGTTCGCCCAAACCAGCCGGCAAATTAAGCGCCATGCACTCAATACTGCCGCCAATAGAATCCTGACGCTCACGCGCTTCCAAAATCAGCGCCTGCATCTCTGCCCCACGTACATCGTCCAATACGGCAAATTCCTTCTGCCGCAGACTCATCAATAATTCAGCATCTTCTCCCAATGGGTCAAACTTCCTGTCAAAAATCTCACCCACATTATTGATATGTGCCCCTATAACAATTCCATACCGAGCCAGAGCCTGCTTGGCAACAGCTCCCATAAAAACCAGCGGCGCAGTCAGTCGTCCGGAAAAATGCCCGCCGCCACGGTAATCATTGAAGCCTTTATATTTGATCTTACCGGAATAATCAGCATGCCCCGGTCTCATATTATCTTTTAGAATACTGTAATCCTTAGAATGACTATCGCTGTTAGGGATCAGCGCACACAAAGGTGTCCCCGTCGTCCGCCCTTCAAAAACACCACTCTGGATCAAAAAAGCGTCTTTTTCCTGACGCTGGGTCGAAAGCAGATTGCGGCCCGGAGCCCGCCTTTCCATCTCGCGTTTAATAAAATCAATATCAATTCCCAGCCCCGGTGGTAACCCGTCAATCACAAGACCAATAGAAGCACCATGGGATTCGCCGAAAATCGTCATTTTTATTTTTCTGCCATAAACACCGCTCATATACTTTCACCCGTTCCCACAGTTTTTATCATTCCGCCTAAGGCTGTAAAATCCTGCCAAAATTCAGGATATGATTTTTGAACACATTCGCTGCCACTAATAATAACCGCCTTTTTGCAAACCAGACTCGCTACCGCTAAACTCATCGCGATGCGGTGATCGTTCCAGGAATCAACGCAGCCGCCCTGCAGACCTTCCGGCCGCCCCTTGATAATCAGCCCGTCAGACAGTTCTGTAACTGCAGCTCCCAGTTTATTCAATTCACTGGTCATCGCTGCCAGACGGTCACACTCTTTAATACGCAGCCGTCCTGCATTGATGATTTCAGTTGTACCTTCACTGACCGCTGCCAGTACCGTTAAGACAGGAATGATATCAGGACAGTCTGCCGCATCGATAACTACACCATTAGTCGACGCACTCGAGGCCGTATGATTACCTTCGGCATCACAGGTTATTTTTCCTCCCATCCGGTTGATAATATCCGCAACGACCATATCCCCCTGCAACGAGTCCCTGTTTAGTCCAGTACAGGTAATCTGCCTGCTCAGCGTGCCGGCAACAAGCCAGAACGCCGCCTGAGACCAGTCACCTTCCACCATGTTCCTGCCGCAGCGATACTTCTGACCGCCGCCGATATGATATTTATAATAATTTTCGTGTTCGATAACGATTCCGTATTTTGCCAGACACGACAAGGTCAGATCCACATAGCTCTGCGACTCCAGTGCAGAAGTAATTTTCAAAACAGAATCGCCTGCAAGCAGCGGCAAAGCAAACAGCAGACCGCTGATAAACTGCGAGCTGACATTACCGGGAAGCTCGTAATCGCCGCTTTTCAGCACACCGTTCACCGTCAAAGGCAAATACCCGTTAGAGGCAGTTGTATAAGACAGCTCCTGCCTGTCAAAAATATCATAATAAGCCTGCAGCGGACGCGTTACCAGCTTTCCGTGACCAGTAAATGTCAGCGGCTCACCGCACAATGCCCCCAGAGGGATCATAAACCTCAATGTCGAACCTGATTCTCCGCAATCGGCAGTACTTTGCGAAACTCGTACATTACCACTGCCATTAATAGCCAAAGCTGTGCGTCCTGATCTTTCTGAAGGAACTTTTTGAAAACCGATCCCCAATGCAGTCAGACAGCGTAGAGTAGCTTCCATATCGTCAGACATACTGATATTATCAACAATACTGGTTCCCGCCGACAGTCCGGCACAGATAATTTCCCTGTGCCCCATGCTTTTAGATGACGGCACGCAAACACTGCCGTTGAGCTTTGCCGGTGTAATCTTCAATGTCGTCATGAGCTCTCCTATCCAATATAGGCAGGTATATCCTGCCAGTCTATTTTATGCAGGCGTCCGACGCCTATTTTTTCAATAATTACCAGGTTAATTTTTTTACCGCTCTTTTTTTTATCCAAAGCCATTGCCTGTAAAATTTCCTGAGCATCAAATACTGCACTTACCGGCAAAGCAAACTTTTTCAGTACGCGGCTCAACTCCTCTGCAGTACCTGCTGCCGTAAGTCCCAGCTTCTCCGTTTGACGCGTCATTTGTACCATACCGATGCCAACGCCTTCACCGTGAGTATAAGTAGTAAAACCGCAGCATTTTTCAATAGCATGCCCGATAGTATGCCCAAAATTCAACAGCATACGTTCTCCTGTGTCAAATTCGTCTTTTTCAACGATCCGCGCCTTGATATTACAGCAGGTCTCAATAATAATGTCCGCCTGCTCCAGCAGCTCCTGATCACTTTTAACAGCAGCGATCTGAGCAAACAGGCCGGCATCGCGAATACAGCCGTATTTGATCGCTTCAGCCAAACCATCATGCAAAAACCGCAGCGGTAAAGTTTTCAATAAATCCGGATCTATAAATACTGCTTTTGGCTGATAAAAGCTGCCTGCCAGATTTTTGCCTGACGGCAGGTCAATAGCCACCTTGCCTCCTACGCTGCTGTCGATCTGCGCTAAAAGCGAGGTCGGTACCTGAATAAAATCAATGCCGCGCAAAAAGGTAGCTGCCGCAAATCCGCCTAAATCGCCCGGCACACCACCGCCCAAAGTCAGGATCAAATCACTGCGCGTCAAGCCTGCCCGTGCCAGTTCGTCATAAACCTGACCCAGCACAGTTAAATTTTTACTTTGCTCACCGGCGGCAAAAACTATCCTCGTAACCTCAAACCCGCTGGCAGCCAGGCTGCGTTCCAGCCTTTCGCCATATAAGGGATCTACGTTGCTGTCGCTGATGATTGCCGCTTTTACCGCCTGAGAAAGCACTCTGGCCTTTGCCCCGATCTGATCCAGCAGCCCGGCTGCGATTTCAATATTATATGTTTTCTCACCTAACGCTACTGTAATCGTACGCATCAGTACAAATCCTTTCTTTTAATCGCAGCTTCCCGCATCATTTCCTGCAGGAGCTGCGCGTCGGCAGCTGTCAGAGCTTCGCGCCAGCGTTCCAACTGCTGGCTGAATGCAGCTAATTCCTGCAGAACGTTTTCCCTGTTCGCCAAAAACAAATCGCTCCATAAAGACGGATTGATATCTGCGACCCTTGTTCCATCGCGAAAACTGCCGGCAATAAAATATTTCGTATTTTCATTATAAGAAGCACTGTTGATCAGCGCTACCGCTAAAGCATGAGGCAAATTACTGGTATAGGCGATAATGCGGTCATGCTCAACGGCATCAACCTGCACTACCTGCCCGCAGCCAATCGCGCCTGCAAAGCTGCTCACCCATTCGATCGCCCCACTGCTGTTAAAAGCTGCCGGCACCACGATATAATTGGCACCGTCAAAAATCTCGGCCTGGGACATACCAAAACCGCTGCCTTGACGGCCGGCCATCGGATGCCCCGCAATAAATTCCATCCTTCCGGTAAGCAGTCGCTGCACGTCCTCAGGCAAGCTGCCTTTAATGCCTGTAGCATCGGTTATCAAAACATCACTCTGCAAAAAAGGCACCGCACTTTTTACAAAATCCAGCGTAGCTGCCGGATAAACCGAACAGATCACTACATCTGCCGCCTGCAGTCCTGGACCTGCCCCGCAAAGAGCTTCGTCGATAACAGCCTGTTCCTGAGCCTGCCGCAGCACCTTGCCGTCAGTATCGACACCGATGATCTTCTTTACGCCCAGGCGCCTCAGCGCTTTGGCATAAGAACCGCCGATAAGTCCCATACCTACCACAGCAAAAGTAAGCTGCTGCCAATCCGTGCTTCTAAAACCACTTTCCACTACGTTCACCTCGTTAAACTTTCTCCATTCTACAATCCTACGATAATTTGAACGGCTTCTTGTTTTTTATCAAGCAAACAGCCGTTTCTAACATTATTATACTATATCCTACATCTCTCTGCCGATTATTTGCGCAATGCCCTTCAATTCACCCATCAGGTGTGCAAAGCGTTCCGGCTTCAGTGATTGTGCCCCGTCACACAGTGCATGCTCGGGATCGTTATGTACCTCAATGATCAATCCGTCTGCACCGGCTGCGATAGCAGCTTTGGCCATCGGTTCAACCATCCACCACATGCCGGAAGCATGGCTCGGATCAATGACGATCGGTAAATGGCTTAGTTTTTTTACTGCCGGGATCGCGCTCAGATCCAAAGTATTACGGGTATAAGTTTCAAAGGTACGGATACCGCGTTCACACAAAATAACATTATCATTACCGCCGGCCATAATATACTCAGCCGACATGATCCATTCTTCTATCGTCGCTGATAAACCACGTTTCAGCAAAATTGGTTTATTTGTCTTGCCAAGCTCCTTCAAAAGCTCGAAATTCTGCATATTCCGGGCCCCTACCTGAATAACATCCACATCTTCCACGAAACGTTCGATTTTATCAGCTGACATGATTTCGGTAACGATCGGCAGGCCAGTTTCCTGTTTAGCGATTTTTAAGAGCTCCAATCCCTTTTCTTTCAATCCCTGGAAAGAATACGGTGAAGTACGCGGCTTGAAAGCTCCGCCCCTCAGCATAGCGGCTCCGCCGAGCTTTACCGACTTAGCAACGGAAATGATCTGCTCTTCGGTCTCTACCGAGCATGGACCGGCCATAACGATGATTTTTTTGCCGCCGATCTTAATCCCGTTGACATCCACTACGCTGTCTTCCGGATGGAACATCCTGTTTGCCCGTTTGAACGGCTCCTGCACACGCATGACCTTTTCTACCCAATCGTTAACGCGCAGCAGATTGATATCTAAAGTACTGGTATCTCCGATAACGCCCAGGATCGTCATATTCACGCCGACGATCTCATTGATCTGGAAGCCGTTATTGATCAGTCCGTTTTTAATCTTCTCACATTCCTGCATCGGTGCGCCTGGTTTCATTACAATAATCATTTTTGTTCTCTCCTTTTAATTTATATGGTTAAATTTAATTATAACCTGTTATAGCTCACGTCCAACGGCTCCTGCTATGATCTTCAAATCCTGCATCAACCTGCCGAAGCGTTCAGGTTTCAGGGATTGAGCTCCGTCACATAACGCATGCTCAGGATCATTATGCACTTCAATGATCAGTCCGTCAGCACCTACGGCTACTGCTGCCTTAGCCAGCGGCTCTACCATCCACCACATACCAGCCGCGTGGCTGGGGTCAACCACCACCGGCAAATGACTGAGTTTTTTTACTGCCGGTATCGCGCTCAGATCCAAAGTGTTGCGGGTATAATTTTCAAAGGTTCGGATACCACGCTCACATAAAATAACATTATCATTACCGCCGGCCATAATGTATTCAGCCGACATCAGCCACTCCTCTATCGTCGCAGACAAACCGCGTTTCAGCAAAATCGGTTTATCTGTCTTGCCCAGCTCCTTCAAAAGCTCGAAATTCTGCATATTGCGGGCGCCTACCTGAATCACATCCACATCTTCTACAAAACGTTCGATCTTATCTGCTGACATAATTTCTGTAATGATCGGCAGCCCGGTAACAGCTTTAGCCTCCTTTAATAAATCCAGTCCGGTTTCCTGCAGTCCCTGGAAAGAGTATGGAGAAGTACGCGGCTTAAAAGCGCCGCCACGCAGGATCGCAGCGCCCATTTGCTTCACATCCTCCGCCACGCCGATAATCTGTTCCCGCGTCTCTACTGAACAAGGGCCTGCCATTACCGTGATCTGTTTGCCTCCCACCTTCACCCCGCATACATCTACGATACTGTCTTCCGGGTGAAACATCCTGTTAGCACGTTTATAAGGCTCCTGCACACGCATAACCTTGTCAATGCAGTCATATACTCTCAGCTGATTCATATCGAAGGCAGCCGTATCGCCTACTACACCGAACAGGGTAAAATTAGCACCGCGGCTTTCATGGATCTGAAAACCCTTACCTTCCATCAAGCTTTTTACTCTCAATTCCTCTTCTGCGGGAATCCCCGGTTTCATTACTATAATCATTTATCTCCACTCCTTAATTTCATTTTTATTTACACAAGATAATAAAAAAAATCAGGCCTCGTAAGAGAGCCTGATTAAAAATTCATCTTCTTATTTACAGCAGCATATCTCAGCTACGGTATCGGCATCTGTTTACGGTAATAGAATTATGCAGTTTTGAGCAAGTAAAATAACCAGCGCTAAAATAAAAATAGCCCCGGCTAAAGTCAAAAGCATATTCATTTACCCAATTAGTTCTCAAAACAGATTCCACGATCAACCCACCTAATTTAAATTTCTTGTGTAAAACTTAATTGTTGTTATTTTAGACCCGTATCAAAAAGGTGTCAAGCAAAAGCATAAAATTCAAAAAAATTAATTTTTATGCACCGTCTATTGTAAACAATGTTACAACAAAATCAATGGAGCACACCGTTGATGCCACTTCCCAAAGTCATTACCCCGCCTATCAATACTACAAGCAGCGCAATACGCTTAAATAAATGCTGATTGATACGGAAAAACATTTTTTCTCCCAGCCACCAGCCTAAAAGTACTGCCGGCAACACATACAGCGACAAAGCAATCAAATTTCCACCCTGAAATGTACCCGCAACAAAAAAACTGCCTAAAGTACAAAAACTGCCGATAGCAAAGATCCAGATCATATTGGCGCGCAGCAAATTTTTCTCCATATTCTCACTCAAAAAATATAAAGCGATCGGCGGCCCGCTGATACTGGTAGTCGCACTGAAAAAACCGCTTAAAAAACCAGCAGAAACACGTCCCAGCTTTTTATTTTTGACCTCAGGCACAAAATTTAATTCCATCAAAAGCGTTACAAGCAAAAGCGCTATCCCTAATAAAATCTTTAAATGATTAGCATCAGCCACTTTCAGCAGATACGCTCCGGGAATAATCCCCAACAGACTGCCGGCAGCTGTTATCAAAACTGTCGGCCACTCAAATTCTCCCCAGGTACGCCACATCATGATCACCCGCACAATAACACCGGCGATAATAACAAATACAACTGTCTCTTTCGGCCCCATGACCATCGTTAATACAGGAGCTGCGATCAGCGCAAAGCCAAAACCAGTTACAGTACTGAAAAAAGTAGCAGCAAATAATATCAACGAAGCAACTGTCAAGACAAAATAATCCATGGTTTCTCTCCGCTCTTTTCTGAAATAGATATCTGCATTATAACACAAAAAAGAAGCCCCTACAAAACGGAGCTTCTTCCAGTCGTCTTATTTCAGCCATTGACGTATTATTTTTTTCAAAAGCTTTAGTTCAAACGGCTTGGCTATGTGTGCATTCATCCCCGCGGCCAGCGCCATTTTCACGTCTTCCGAAAAAGCATTCGCAGTAATGGCAATAATCGGAATCCGGACCGCATCACTGCGAGAAGCAGCTCTGATTGCTCTTGCCGCTTCATAGCCATTCATAGTTGGCATCTGGATATCCATAAAAATCAAATCATAATATCCTTCAGGCGCCGCCAGGAATTTTTCCAATGCTTCTGCACCATCACCAGCGGATTCACAAGTCAAGCCCAACAGCTTCAAAAACTCTAAAGCAATTTCCAGATTGATTGCATTATCCTCAACTACTAGTACCCGTTTACCGCTATAATCAATATCAGCAGCATTTTCGTTATCACCGGCAGGTTGTTCATACTCGACCGCAACTCCGTTCTGACGCTGCACCTTCAGACAAACAGAAGCAGTGATCTTACTGCCCTTACCAACACAGCTCTCAACATCGATCGACCCGTTCATCAGTTTTGCCAGGTTCAAACTGATCGTCATGCCCAGACCAGTTCCCTGTATTTTACTGACCCGAGAATCTTCTGCTCTTATAAACGGCTCAAAAATACGCTCGATAAAACTTTGTTCCATCCCAATGCCGTTATCTTCTACAATAAAATCAAAAACAGCCAGATCATGCGGTAACGGCTTAACAGTAACCGTCAGCTTTACCACACCTTCATCAGGCGTATATTTAACGGCATTGGACAACAGATTAAGTAATATCTGCTGCAGTCTCAACGCATCACCCAGCACAGTTATATTTTTCAGTGCCTCTGTTTCCACAATCAGCTGATGCCGTTTCTCCTCAACAGCAGGTTTAATGATATCTAATGCTTCCTCAACTTTTTCTTTTAATAAAAATGCTTCCGAGTTCAATTCTGTTTTGCCGCTTTCGATCTTCGACATATCCAGAACCTCATTCAACAGCTCCAGCATATGTTTGCCAGAAGTGACAATTTTTTTCAAATAATAATCTACATGATCTTTGTCGTCGCAATGTGCCGCTAAAGCCGCCAGCCCCATAATAGCATTCATCGGCGTTCTGATATCATGCGACATTTTTGAAAAGAATTCACTTTTGGCCTGATTGGCCTGTAAAGCCAGCTGATATGCGTCACTGATGATTTGTTTATTTGCTTCCTCCTGCATCGTGCGTTCATGGATATCGCGCATCGTCAAAAGCAGCCGTTCTTTTAATTTACCAAAATATGAAAGCTTAACTTCTTTATATCTGTACCCGTCTTTAGCGGATGAACGGAAATACAGCATAACAGCCTCTTCCTGCTCCAGGCACTTCAGCAAACTATCAATACTCCAGCTTTTTAAATGCTCACAATCTTCTTCACAAACAAACTCTTTTATAAATACCGGCAGCTGTTCATTAATGCTGCCACGCAGCGGCAAGCCGTAATGAGCGCAATAACCGGCAAAACGCATCACATAATCACCACTGTTTAAATCACAGATGCAAACAGCATCATAGTCATGTTCTATCGTAAAATTATAAATAGACTGCAGCTCGATTTTTTCAAGCTCCATTCCTTTTTGCTCGCTGATATCCTCAATGATACCAATGACAAAAGTCGGCTGCTGCTGATCATCCCATGACATAACAGTCATTGTTACCCGCACCCAGCACTGCTTGTTCTTGTCACAGAATGTGGAAGATGCAGTTTTAGCCCCATTATGAATAGCTTCGTACATCGCATAGCAATCTGCCTTACTTTCACCGCTCACAAAATCTTCCACAAAGCTTTCCGGAATATTCCTGTATTCCATACTACAGTTAAAATATTTACTGGTTCTTACCGGCATAACTTCCAGACGTTTTTGCGGATAATAATAAAAATGGAAAATTTTTGTTCCTTCCAGAACCTGGCGCAGCAGTTCCTGAGTACCCTTATCCTGCTCCAGCAATTCCTGATTAAGCAGCTCCATCTGCTTTCTGTTATCAATATCCAGAAAAACACTTTGAATAACACGTTCTCCGTCAATATTTTTGATATATTCACCGCTGCCAATGATCCAGCAATAAGTACCATCGGCCCTCAGCGCCCGATATTCAAAAGACTGTTTCCCCTTGCCCAGCAGTATCGCGTTCATGCTCTGATATACTCTATCACAGTCTTCCGGCGCAGCCAGATCTTCTATCCGCCAGGATTTACGCTTCCAGAATTCTTCTTTTTCATAACCAAAAATCCTGATAGCTTCCATATTGGCATTTTGAAAAACAATACTTCCGTCAGCCTGTGGCCTGTATTGAACGATACCGCACAATACGGACTGAAACAGCTCGTCATAATAATCACGTTTACGTACAACTTCTATCAGCTGCCTGCTCTTTTCGATATTGGCCTGTCTTAAGACCTCAACATCGCTGGCATTCTGATGATAACCGCGAATATAATAAGCATTATCGTCTTCTTTATATAACTTGCCGCTGCAGCGAATAAAAATTGTGCCCCACCATGGATGCTTCCAGCGATACTGAACCTCTACCAGCCTTTTGGTCGTCAGCATCTGTTCAATATATTTCTGCACTATTTCCAGATCTTCTGCAAGCACGCCTTGCGCAAAATGTTTATAATTATCTTCCAGCGATAAACTCTTCTGCAGCCCTAAAAGTTCTAACATTTTATCATCGGCATACAGACGCACGTCAGTATTATTTTTGTTTATTTCCAAAAGCCATAAACCAATATTACTGATTTCCAATATTTCCTGCATCCAGCTGGAACTGTAAAAAATATCTTCTTTTAAGCCGCTAGAGTCCATAATAGTTCCTCTTTCTATTTCAAACTTCTTATTGTCTACATTATACCTTACTCTTAAACAATTTCCAATATTTGTTCTTTAAGAAATGTTTTTTAACATCCACAAATAACGCGCATAAAAAAAGACTCTCGCCCAAACGAGAGTCTTTACTTATTTTTCGCTTTGCAGTCCTTTTTCAGTCAGCATAGTCCAGCCTTCTTCCTGCACGATCAGGCCATCCTTCATCAAATGCCCCAAAGCACGTTTGAAAGCTGCTTTACTGATACCAAATTTTTCCTTAATGATTTCCATCGGTGTAGTATCACAGTAAGGCATTTTACCATTCCGTTTATGTAAAAAATTTAAAATATCTTCCGCATCGGCGATCATAGCATTTTCTTTTTGCTGGCGTAAGGACAGATTTACCCTGCCATCCTCACGAATATAAGTGATGCGAGCCGTGATCTCCTGACCAAAATCCAAACGCCCGCCGGGAACTTCACTGCGATGCAGAAACGCCAAAAAGCGCTGATTAGTAAAAATGAAGAAGCCTTCCGGCAGGATATTATAGATAGTACCTGTCACGCTGTCGCCGACCTTGACACCAACAGCAGGTTTGGAAGCCTTCAGCATTTCTTCTTCCACCCGCATACTGACAGCAGGGCGTCCTGTTTTATCGCGATACAGCTTTATCCAGACCAGCTGACCCGGCGACACATGCCCTCGCATTTCGCTGTACGGCAAAAATACACCGCGTTCAGCGCCAATATCCACAAACCCGCCGTCCTTGGTCACACTTAAAACCTTAACGTAACCGATCTGCCCTTCGCGCATTTTCGGTAATTTCTGGCTCGCCGTCAACCGGCCATGCGGATCTTTATACAAATAGACTTTAACTTCATCGCCAACATTGACCGCTTCCGTCTGCTGCAGCTTATGCAGCAGGATATCATCAGAAGTATCGCCCGTACCAGCGTCAAGGAAAGCGCCCATTTCGCCCAGACGTGCCACTTTTAAAGTAACAACGTCACCCGCACGATATTTAAGCTGCTTTGCCATGTCTTTTTCATCAGTCATTTTTGCTCTCCACAAATTCTTCCGACGGAGCATCAGCCCACAGTTGTTCCAGATTATAGAACTCGCGTTCTTCTTCAATAAAGATATGCGCAACACAATTACCATAATCCAACAAAATCCAACGACCTTCAGCATAGCCTTCTTTGTGAGTAACAAAAATGCCTGCCTCCGCCAATTTATCTTCGATATTGTCAGCAATAGCTTTAACTAGAATATTATTTCCAGCGCTGGCAATAATAAAATAATCAGTTACAGGAGAAATGTTCTCCATATTCAGCAGCAAAATATCCTTTGCTTTTTTATCGCAGGCTGCCGCCGCGATCTTGTGTGCAATTTCTTTAGTAGTAAAATCCATCTTTTCGCCTCCTTTATTCTTGTTCATCTTCATCATCTTTCATATAGGGAATGCCGATTTCGTCCAAAGATTTTTGAACTTCCTCGCGTGATGTAGCCCAATAGCTGATACCTTCTGTATCGTCAAAATTACCATACAGCATACCCGACTTGACCTTTTCGTCACCAAACAGCTTAAAGCTGTTTGCAGCCTTGATCATCGTCAAAGTGTTCATATCGGTCTCCACATGTCTGTCAACAGTCGAAAACAGCGCCGGGATCTTAGTCACCGTATCGATATTGAAAATCTGTGCTGCCGCCGCTTTCATAAACTTCTGCTGCCTTTGCACGCGGCCAATATCACCCAGCTCATCTTTGCGGAAACGCACATATTCGCCTGCCCGCTTACCGTCCAGATGCTGATAGCCATGTTTAATATCAATAACAAGATCGGCGTAAGGATCTTCATAATACATATCCTTTTCCACATATAAATCAACGCCGCCGATCAGATCGATAACATCAATAAACGCACGCCAGTCCACTAAAACATAATAATGGATCGGTACCTGCAGCAGATTGGCTACAGTTTGCTTGGCCATCATCACACCGCCGTAAGCATAGGCTGCATTCAGCTTATCCCAACCAGCCCGGCCCGGAATCTGCACCTTGGTGTCACGCGGCAGCGAAAGCAGCGCAACCTTATTATCGCCGGGATCAAAGCTGGCCAGCATCATCGCGTCAGTTCGCTTTGGTTCATCCGGAGCAGCATCACTGTCACCGTCATCTATACCCAAAAGCAAAATATTGATGCGCTTGTTCAATTTTTCATTTTGGGTTATCTTGTCGCTGGCACCAACAACATCAACCTTCGGCGGATTGATAAAATTGTCATAGATCCAGACTGTTCCCCAAAAAGCTCCCGTCAGCAGTACCGCCAAAACCAACAGTACAAATACCAGCCTGCCCCAACGTAATTTACGTTTCTTGCGGACAGGCCTGATTTCTCTATTTTCTTCCACAGACATTGGCATCTCCTACAAATTCAATTTAAGCCTTTTAAACTTAGCCGCCAATTCGTTATACCCCTCTATGCAATGAGGGTGTACCAAAAGGTCGTATTCCAGCAAATAACGTATCGTCTGCGCATAAGCCTTTATCATGGCCTGTTCCAGGTCAACCTTAGCCAGCCGGCGCATTTCATCGATACCTGCAAAATCACGGGTCGGCTCCAGCAGATCAGCCAGATAGACAACCATCGCCATCTTGCTCATGCCTGCCGCACCAGTAGTATGAAAACGGATAGCATCCAAAATTTCCTGATCGGTAACGCCGTATTTTTCCCGGGCGTAATATACGCCCAGTTTGGCATGCAGTAAAATAGGCTGATTCCTTTCGACATCATCCATTGGTAAACCCAAAGCAATTGTATGCATCAAAAGATCACGCGTAGGTATCTCACGCCCGCAATCGTGCAGTAATGCCCCCACGCCAACCTTTTCCTTATCCAGTCCGTAAACAGCTGCCAGTTCAAGAGCAGTATCGTATACAGCCAAAGAATGTTTAAAACGCTTATGAGGCAAAGATGCTTTAAGAAGTTTTTTCATTTCTGTGATATCCAGCATGATAACAACTCCTCTCACTACCATTAAGACTGGTAGAGATGCTCCTCTAAAATATACTTTTCTACACTTTCCGGCACCAGACCCTTAATAGAAAGTCCTCGTCTGACACGTTCACGAATGCCAGTCGAAGAAATATCTACTTCAGGAGTATCCAAAAGTATAATTTTATTCTTAGCAGGCTCGCCAAAAAATTCGCAAACCTTGTCAATAGTCTGCCCATAACCGGGCCTGTCAGCAGCTATAAAAGTCACTTCTGCCAGCAATTCCCTGATGCGGTGCCAGGTGTTCAGCATCGGCACAGCGTCGGCACCAATAATAAAATACAGCTCATATTCTGGATAGCGGGCCTTTAGCTCCATAACCGTATCATAAGTATAGGAAACTCCGCTGCGCTGCAATTCAATATCAGTAACTTCAAAATAAGGATAAGGCTCTGTTGCCAGCTCCGTCATCCGATAACGGTCAGCAGCAGGTGCAAACTCCAGACCAACCTTATGAGGCGCAATAAACGCAGGAACAAAAATTATTTTTTCCAAGCCCAAATGCTCGTAAATAAACTTGGCCGTCTGCAGATGCCCCAAATGAACAGGATCAAAAGTGCCGCCCATAATGCCAAGCTTTTTGCTCTTCACTCGTTTACCCACCTTCCTTATTATCACTATATTATAACACATGATATTTTATTCTGTCTCTACTTTTGTGTCAACCCGCTTGTTTACTAGTCGTATTGGTATTTTCATTCTGATTCCACATTAGCCGTTTTTACCAAATTTAGCCTATTTTAACTACCCATAGTGACCAAATAGTGACCCGATTGTTCCTCCAGAAAACCTACTGCCGACTGCATGGTAGCATTAAGCACATGGCTGTAAGTATCTAGGGTTATGGCTATATTTGAGTGTCCTAATCGTGTCGATATGACCTTGGTGTTAAAGCCCTTTGTCAAAAGGATAGTGGCATTTGTGTGCCGGATGTCGTGGAAAGTCAGAGGTCTTGTTATACCTGCTTTCTCTTTTATCTCCTTAAAGTTATCTCCAATCTGCGAAGGTATTATACAGGTATGCTTCTGTCCGACAAAAAGGTAAGTCGCCTTTATGTTGAACTTCTCGTAGGTATCCTTAATAGTCCTTAGCAGCTCCAATAGTGACTCAGAGACAAGAATAGGTCTCACAGATGATTCAGTCTTTGGTGTCGTCTCGAAGGTTCCCTTACCTGCCACATGAACCATATTGGATTCCACGAAGATAGTGTTCTGCTTGAAATCGACACTACTCCACTTCAAGGCAGCTATCTCCCCTCGCCTCATTCCGGTCTCATAAGCAAGCATATAAATAGGAAACATCATGGTCTTTGACGTTGTCTTTCCGGTCTCTAAGAAACTCTTAAAGTCTCCATAGGTAATCCTTTTGATCTGCTCATGTTCCTCTGGGCTAATAATCTCCAGATACTTCTTTGTTGACACATTCTTAATCCTCTTGATGTCCTTTAGAGGGCTTCTGCTTATCAGCTTCTTCTTAATAGCGAAAGTAAACAGGCAGCTCAACGCCCTACGATACGACAAGATAGAATTGACACCATATTGTGTCTTCCAGTCCTGCATTATCTTATCAAGGGTTCTTGAAGTTATCTTCTGGATAGGCATAGCCTCTAAATAAGGCAGCCACTTAGACAGAAACATCTTGTAGCCCCATTGGGTCGTCTCTTTGACTTCTCCGCTTTCCTCCAGTTCCTTAAGGTACATCTCAACAATGTCCTTGAAGTTTTCCTTCTTAGCCGCTATTAGCTTGTTATCAGCCTTTTGTCGTTCGAGTTCCTTAAGGACACTACGGGCTTCCGATATACTACCTACTGTCTTTGATACCCATTTCCTTTTGTCGCCTCCATCCGGGCGGATTTCTATTCTTACTCTGAACTTACCATTGGGTAACTCAGTGATACTCCCATCACCTTTTGGTCGTCTTGTCATAACCAATGCCTCCTTTAAAGGTAAAATTTACCAAAAAAATGTGAGAGGGTATTATGTTTTGTTGATGTTCCGCTGCTCCCCCCGTGGGTACTCCTGCGCTACACCTGCACATCACACGCACTACATTAAATACGCATGACCACACAGGCGCACCCTAGCAACCTCTAGTATAACTATTGATTATAGAGGATACCACAGGAAAACCAAGGGATACCAAGGGTTTCCTACATTATAAGTCACTATCTGCGACACTACAAGACACAAACAGGTGTCTGTTTTTTCAAAATTAGTACCAGGTGCTAAAATTGTTCACAAAGATTTCATAGGAGCGGGAACGTTTTTGTCCCTCTTGTGTTTCTTTCTCCAATTTTATCTGTTTTGTCGGCAATCCTTGTGATATCCTCTAGCTTCCACCAGTCAACAAATAATAACCTTCTCTCACTAATATGTGACATTTAATTTAATTGTTCCATATAAGTGAGAAGGAATCTTCTAATTGTCACACATAAGTGAGAAACAGAATTTTAATAGGAGAATAAAAAAAAATAACCTCTAGGATATCCTAAAGGTTACTACCATTGAAACAATAATTTTAACATGCCACTAAAAATACCATAGCAAAATATTGCAATATAACCTATCATAAAGATTATTAGAGGCGCAACAGCACACGCATAAAAAAACCTTTTCAACCTCTGTTTGCCTTTGCTCTCTGCAAAAGACGCTGCCCCAAAAAATATTATCATATAAAGAAATAAAAACCACTCACCACTATAGTAACTGTACGCTAAATCATAATAATACATTTCATCACCCGAATAACATTATAACACAAACCGAAATAATATTATACCATAAATAAGTTGTAATAAAGTCGTGGGCTTTTTCCTGCTATTTCCGTGCTAAAATGGTACTAAGTAATTTAATATCGAAAGAAACAAAGACACCTTGGGAATCCTTTTTGATACCTTCAAGGTGTCTTTTGTATTCATCTTTTTTTGTCTACTATCTGCAATTCTTTGCCAATAACTGCCAGTAATTTTTCTAATACATCACAACGAACAGAGCGCCTTTTAAACATATTGTGAACACTTTTTTCACTTTCACCAGCTTTGTCTGTAATCTCTTTAAAAATATACTTGTTGTCTTTTACCAATTTTAAAAAATCATCTTGCACGCTCATTATATCACCTCTTTAGCTAAATTATAACATCAGTAATAAAAAGATGAAAGACACGAAAAAGTGACTAAATTAAAGAGAAATGAAGATAAACTGCTAAAAGTAACTAAAAAGTAACTAAAAAGTGACCAAAATGGGATAATTTGACATTTTACAAAGTAACTAAAACGTGACTATAATAAACGCAAGAGGTAACGAAAACGTGACCTAAGAGAAAGCGAGGAAAACAAAAAATGGCTAACACCTACACAACCTACAGACACATGGAAAGAAAACTGGAGCAACTCCGAGACTTTACAGGGAACAGCGCAAGCGGAATGTTTACAGGTACACACTACATAGTAAAAAGCTATGAAACATTGATGCTAGATTTAAACACCAAAACAGGCGAATTGTTTTTTAACAACTGTTACTACAGTGTCACTACATCAAAATTACAGAACATGATAAAAGCTGCTTTTAACCTAACAGACTGCAAGGAAAGAAAATGTTTTCTAATGATAAACGGCAGTATAAAAGCACATTTTGAGACCTTAAAGGAGGCAGAAGCATGAAAATGACAATCATAGGTAAAGGAAGACGCATTAATATTAATATCCAACTCACACAACTAGGAGAACAGAAGCCTTATTTTAGCATAACAGCAAACGTATATGAAGCGACAGGCAAAAGAGGACGACCTACTTTATTATGTAGCGGGAGCTGTCATGAGCAAATACAAGCAATAACCAGCCATTTTGATGATGTAATAGCACTGCATTTATCAGATATAAACGGCGTACCAATGCACGCAGTAGCTAATGGAGCTTACTGGATGGGTAATAGTAAGTATCAGGGCTTTGATGCAAGTAAAGCAAAAGCGCATTTCCGTTGTAATAATGAGAAATTAAAAGAAGCCTATAAAGCAATGAAAGAAAATAGATTAGCGGACTATGTAAACACTACTTTTGTACCTCGTTGGAAACAAGAAGCTGATGCAGTTATCCAAAAATATAAGCTAACTATTAAGAAAGAAAGATAAAGCCCTTGTGTCTTGTTGCTGACCTTTAGGAACTCCTAGAGGTTAGCAGAGAGGATACAAGCTAGTAAGCCTCTAGGAAGGAGCGTAAGAACCTTGACAACAAAACAGAAAGGACTAGCAGCTATCCTGTTAGCCCTTACCCTTAGTTTGTTGTCTCGAACCGCTTATTAAGTAGGTAGAGACAGGGGGCAGGCTTACACCCTGCTTCCCTGATTTACCTAGATTATACCATAAGGAACATAAGGAGGGCAAGAGAACATGAAATTGATCGTTCAAATAATTTTAGGGACAACCTTAGGAGAACTTTTGACCCTAGCTATTCTACATTTGACAGTATGGGGCGTATAAGGAGGAGTTTACATGCTTAGCAGTATCGAACAAATCACACTCAAAGACGGTCAGACAATACTAGTTATGAACCATGCTGACCTAGTGGAAACCATGAGAAACACCCTAGGCGATGAATTCGCTGACCTAGTAGCGCAGGAAATGACAGGCACAGACCGAGCGCACGCTTCGGAAATACAAGGCTATGAAGCGTGTTTAAGAGAGCATGAGGGCATGATTGACTCCTATTCTGCTGCCCTTCGTGATGTCTTAGAGGAAGCAAGGAAGCTCCAAAGCCAGCTTTCAGTTACTAGGTTAAACCGTGAGAACCTGAAAGAAACCTGTACAAGCATTATAGATATTGTGGAAGAAGAAGTCTAACAATTAGGAGGAGAAATTATTATGTTACGTCCTATAGAGAAACACGACATTAAAAGGATTGATAAATTGGAACGTCTGACAAACCCCATCACCTTTTGGAATGATGTTAGAAAATTAGTAAAAAATGTTCAATCAGCTAGAGCTCTACACCGCTGGCAGTGCCTTGCAGACCAACGATACAGCGAGTTATTGCTAGAGGAGGCGAAATTATGACTAACAAGGAACGGGAACAGCGATATCAAGACTGGAACGACTTACTTTACCAATATCTACAAGGAGATGGAGACGAAGAACGACTATGCGCTTTAGGAGAGCTTTTAGAAACCATAGGAAACCTTGTAGATGTTGATGTGTCGGAACTGACTGAAAAAATAAATGCTTATTATGCCAAAATACGTAGACCCGCTGTTATCCCTGTTAAAAAGATTGAGGTTGGTAAGGTGTATAGGGTTATTGAAGATGAAAAAGGGGTGTATACATATTTTCGTAGCGGTGATATTGTGCGTGCGTTGCGTGAACCTAATAAAATCGGCGAGGTATACGCCCAAAGCCTTATGCTGACCATGCATGAAAAAGGTGACTGGTACACTCATGTATCAAATCTTGAGGAGGTCTGACGATCAATGAGACTTCTTGACAGAATTATGATGTTCCTTGTCTTAGCTGCCTTAGCTATCGACTGGGACACGACCTTAAGAAACCTCGGGTATTAATAGTTGTCTTGCTAGTGCCTATGAGGTTACCTCGTGGGCACCATGGAGGATAGCTAATCCCCAAATACAGCAGCAACAGGAGGACAAATGTGGATGCAAAGGAGACTTAAAGAAAACCTAATAATCTTGATACTACTTGCTATTCTTTTAGCCCCTTGGGGAAAAATCTTCTCAAGATAACAGGAAGTTTTATGGTCTGAAACCTAACGAATAACCACCTTTAACTAAACATAAGTTCGTGTTAATTCTCACGCTTAGTTGAGGGTGGCTTTTTGTTAGCCTTGTGTCAAAACGTACGTTCGTTATAATAGCCTTATGTTCGCATTAAAAGCGAACAAAATTTGAAGAAAAGAAGGAGACAAACATCATGGAAAAACACCCATTGTACTTTGAAGAACTAGAGCTGGAGGCACGTTACAAGACTTTTGGTGAACAGAAATTACGCCAAGCTTACGACAAAGCCAAGGCAGAGGGACAAGTCGGAACAACTACCCTTGGACAGAAGTTTATTGCACACCAATACAGCAATGTTTTTGAAGCCGTCAAGCTGTTTGTCGAAAACGCACTGGCTCCGAAAAGGGGCGTAAAACCTGCCTATGTAAGCATCTTGTTTGAAATGGTAGAGCTTTACAAAGAGGAGAAAGACCAGCTTTACAGCTTGCTGACCTTCTCACCTTTCTCTATCCTTATGAACAACCTTATGAAACGTAAGGACCTCTTTTTGTCTAACGTAAGCCAACTCATAGGCAAAGAAATTCAAGACGAATACAACCTCACTCACTACCTTAGTCTGAATCCGAGTCGAAATGTTGTCGTCAATAATGGAATTGACCAACGTGTTCAGAGCTTCTACCGCCGTGCCTATGCGATAGCATGGATGAAACGTGATGGCTACCAAGCTCCTAAATGGAACACCCAAGACCTGATGCAGCTCTCCGCTTGTCTTGTGAACATAATCATTGAAAATACACCTTACTTTGAATACTGCCAACAAGGTGCAACCTTGAACTTGCAGCCGACACAAGCCCTTTTGGATGCGTGGATGAACAACGAGAATAACGCAGTAAGCAGTGCATACCGCCTTTGCCCTACTATCATCCCTCCGAAACCTTGGGAATCCTATGACGAAGGGGGTTATTACGGTGAGCTTCAAGCCAGCACATCCCTACTCCGACTCCGAGATCAACGAACTGTCTTTGGTAAGAAGTATCTAAAAAAACTAGGACAGATGGAGCTTGCGGGTGTAAGAAAAGCAATCAACAGTATCCAAGCGACTCCTTGGAAAATCAATAAGAAAGTCTTAGCGGTCATGCAAGATGTAATGGAGCTTGGTGGAGGTCGTGCAGGTATCCCCTATATCAACGAAGCCCCGAAGCCTATGGTGCTTCCTGAGGAGCCTACAGAGGAACAACTCAAGGAATACCGGAAGGTAATGGTTGGTTATTACAAAGACGAAACTAGCCGTAAAAGCCTTGCCCTGAGAGCCATTGGAAACATTAAGACTGCTGAGGAGTTCTCTAAGTACGACAAAATATACTTCCCTTGTAACATGGACTTCCGAGGTCGTGTCTACCCTCTGCCCTCTTTCAGCTTCCAAGGAGACGACCTAAACAAAGGACTTATCCTCTTTGCTGATGCTCCTGCCTGTGAAGATATGGAAGACATTAACTGGCTTGCTGTCCACGGTGCAAACCTAGCTGGTGTCGATAAAGTCAGCTATGATGACCGCATCCAGTGGATCATAGACAACGAACTTGAAATCCTTGCTTCTGCTCTTGACCCGCTCGCTAACACCTTTTGGATGAACCAAGACGAACCCTGTCAATTCCTGGCTTTCTGCTTTGAGTGGCAAGCGTGGAAGCAGTGGGAAATTGAACATGGCAGTCCTAAAGGCTTTGTGTCGGGCATCCCTGTGGCTTTTGATGGTACCTGCTCAGGACTCCAGCACTTCTCTGCAATTCTTAGAGACCCTGTAGGTGGTGCAGCTGTAAACCTCCTGCCCTCCGACAAACCCAATGACATCTATGGAGTAGTTGCTGTCAAAGTAAATGCAGCAATAGACGAAGACCTCCAGATCGGTACCTTAGATGATGTTGTCGATACTAAAATCAAGTTTGGTACCAAGACCCTTGCACAACTTTGGAGAATGTATGGCGTTACTCGGAAGGTAACCAAACGCTCCGTTATGACTCTCGCCTATGGCTCCAAGGAGTATGGCTTTAGAGACCAAATCTTTGAAGACATAATCAAAAAGGATATGCAGGAACAGAAAGATGCTTCCGTGTTCACTGATGAAAACTGCTGGCAAGCCTCTGCGTATATGGCGAAGCTCATCTGGAACGCCGTTAGAACGACTGTAGTTGCAGCTGTAGATGGCATGAAGTGGCTACAGGACTGCGCCAAGCTGGTTACCAAGAAGGGTCAAGTGGTTACTTGGACGACTCCAATGGGTCTCCCGGTTCAGCAAAGCTATATGGAATGTGAAAGTAAGAAAATTCAGTTACGATGTGCAGGTAAAGTTATTCGTCTCTATGGTCTGAATATCACTGGGAATATCGACAAAAGGGCGCAAGCCCAAGGTGTCGCTCCTAACTTCATACATAGCATGGATGCAAGCCACCTTCAACTAACTGTCTGCATTGCTGTGAAGTTAGGCATTAGGCATTTTGCAATGATACATGATTCCTATGGTTCACCTGTAGCTCAAGCAAATACCATGTATAAAGCAGTACGCCAGAGCTTCATTGAAATGTACACTGAGCAAGACGTACTTGAGAACTTCAAGAACGATATGTTGAAACTCTCCGACACATCTCTCCCTGCTTTACCAAAAAGAGGCGACCTAAAATTAGATGAAATTGCTAACAGTAAATACATCTTTTCTTAATTGTCACACATAAGTGAGAAAGAAATCCAAAGGATAACCTAAGCATTACTCCTACTGTTATTCAGTAAATAGTAATACTTAAGGATGTCCTTTAGTATTTCTCTAAATTATCTTAAGGAGGAAATAAGTAATTATGAACAGACAGGAATTTGCAAAGTATGTCCAGCAAGGAGGTAAGCTCTTTGTCGCTGCCCGTGCAATAGAAAAAGAAGGGCGGTGGTTAATCAAAAGAGGAGAAACTGTAGAACTCAGGGCTGATGACGGCACTGTTAACCCTTCTTTTTATTTTCCAAACAGAGAAGATAGAGACCGAAGGGCTCCTATGCTTTATTGCAACTGGGACTATTTATTTTTAAGTGACCTCGAACCACAAGATACACTCGCTTCCCCGCACTACGACACCCTTCATCAACCTATAGAAACCATGCAAGCCAACATGACACCTGAGGAGTTTCAAGGGTACGTCAAAGGCAACATCATTAAATATGTGTGTCGCATGGGTCGTAAGGCTGGTGAAGACAAGCTCAAAGAAGCTAAGAAAATCCGGAATTATGCTAAATGGCTCGTAGAGAGCCTCGAAGGTAAAACTATTAATCCAAGGGAGGATGAACAATAATGAACAGACAAGAATTTGAAAAGTATATTGAACAAGGAGGTAAGCTCTTTGTTGTTTTAGAGCCAGATAATTTATTTTTATCAGGTGATGTTGTCGAATTTAGACGTTATGATGGAATTGATGTTGCTTCTTTCTATTATCCAAACCATGAGCCTCGTGACAGAGCCCATCTTAGCATATTCCAAACATGGCATTATTTAATGTTATCCAACGTAAAACCTTTTGTGCCTTTCAAGGTTGGTGATTTAGTCCGCTGTACTAACAACGGTCGCTATACTTATACTACCCCGAAGGTCGTCTGCCGTGTTACAGCTGTATATACTCCCCCGTTATTTGGAGAAAAGGATATTCGTGTAGAAATTACCGAAGGAATGATGAAAGGCGATTGCTATGATGTAGAGTCTACTGACTTTAAACTAGTACATCAATGTCCTTTCAAAGTGGGAGATGTCGTTATTGCTTTTATAGAAAAATACTACATCACTAGTGCTTCAGTTAAATGCCGTGTAGTTTCTTTAACACCACCACTTTATGCGCCAGAAGCTGATATGGAAGTTAAGCTACTAGAAGACCACCACCCATTTTCAGGTGCTCTATTTAGCGTATCCTCTGCATACTTTAAATTAGCAGCAGAGGAAGAAAACCCGCCGACCCTTGAGGTAACCCAAGACGGCAATACGATCACTGTAAAGCTCACTGAGAACGGCAAGGTAACCGAAGCCTCTGCTAAATGCAGTCCTACAGACACCTTTGACTATCTCACAGGAGTCCAAATCGCTCTTACCCGCCTCGCTCAGAAGACTGGAAAACCGCCTAAAATCTATTTACCCAAAGACACTACAGCTTACCAAGTAGAACTGCTGTAAGGTGTCTTTCTTTATTTGTCAAATGAGAGGAGGTGAAAATCATAGCAACTCCAAATTTAAACATCACAAAACTTCACGAGGATGCCCAAGTCTCCGCTGAGTACACCTTTACAGGTTTCTCACTTGCTAGTGTAAGCTCTGCTGAAATCATGCCGAGCCAGATTGTCCAAAATGCGTACATCGTACACACAGGTATTGCCGTAGAGATTCCCAAAGGATACATCGGCAAAATCTTCTTGGCTCCCAAAGTTGGCATGGAGACAAAGCTGCGCCTTGCTCATGGCACAGGCATCATTACCAGCGACTATACAGGTGAGCTGATGCTATATGTTGAGAATATCGGACGGTATTCGGAATACATCACTAAAGGTCAATGTATCGCTCAGTTAGTTGTTGAAAAATTAGACAACATGAAAGTTACGATCGCTGACTCTAACCAATAATCAAAAATAACAGTAGGAGGAACTAATATAATGAAAGCAATCAGTCTGGAAAACCAAGAAAAAATCAAAGGTATTGAGAAGGTCTTAGCGTTCCACAAGACTCAAATAGAAGCCTTGGAAGCCGCAAAGGAAGACCTACAGAAGCCACCTTCCCGTTGGAACAATACGTTTCTTCAAAACTTATATGTCTCTTTACCAGAAGGGCAATCTATTAGAGCCTATGAGCTTATGATAGACAAAATCAAGCTCTCACTGGAGCTTAGAGCATTCCAAGAGGAAACCGAAGGAGACTTCTCAGTAACCACCAATCTAAAACTCGCTTGGGGGATTCGTTTCGAAAATGGTAAATGCTATGCCTCCTCACATCGACCTGATTGTTACGGTATTGACCCTTTAAGCGTCTGGTTCTGTGAAAAAAGTACAGCCGAAGCAGCCATTGAAAAGTTTGGTGACCGTCTGAAAGCTCTCTTTGTAGAAGTTCCTGTACAAAAAGAAGGAGATTTCTAATTTGAGAACACAAATCATAACCCCTAAAGGAACCGCTCAGTATCCCAAGCTCCGCAGTCCGGAGTTCTTTGATGGCGCTGAGGTTGGTTATACTATCCAAATGGCTTTCAACAAGGAAGACACTGAGAAACTCTTAGCTAAACTGGAAGAAGAACTGGAGTCCGCTAAGAATGCCAGTGAGTTCAAAGGTAAAAAATGGACGAACGCTCGCCTCGGCAGCCGTGAAGACAAAAATGGTGATATCGTCTTTAAATTTAAGACCAAAACCAGCTACACGTCTAAGACTGGCGAAGTAAGACAGCGCACCATTCCTCTTTTTGATGCTAAAGGTAACCCCATCAAAGGCGACATCGGTCATGGCTCTATTTGTCGTGTACGCTTCACTGTTAATCCCTATCACAAGTCCGCTGCTAACTGTGGTCTGACTTTGTATCTGGATGCTGTACAGTGTATCGAATACAAGGAACCGGGTGGGTTTAATGCCTCTAATTATGGTTTCGACAAAGAAGATGGCTACGATGTAACTGAGAACGAGTGCATCCCGGTACCGTTTGATGCCGAAGAAGCGGAGTTCTAAACATTGGCTGCACGCTTCTTTAATCGGCATGGAGGGTTCTATCAGAAACCCACGGCGTACCGTAGCGGGCTTGAAGACAAAGTAGGAGAACAACTGAAAAACGCAGGAATTGAGGCAGCTTATGAGAAATTCAAGCTGCCTTATATTATTCCAGCAACCGATCACTACTACACCCCTGATTGGGTGCTACCTAATGGTATCATCGTGGAAGCAAAAGGTCTCTTTGATGCAGAAGATAGGCGTAAGCACCTTCTCATCAAAGACCAATACCCACACCTCGACATCCGTTTTGTCTTTAGTAGCCTTACCACCAAAATCTATTCAGGCAGTAAGACAACTGTTGCTGACTGGTGCGAAAAACACGGCTACAAATATGCTCGTAAATTTATCCCGTCAAGCTGGTTTGATGAACCTAAGAAGCCCCTTGACGGACTCATACTAAAGAAAGGAGGCAGCAGTAAATAAGCACTTTAAAATTCAAACAACGTACCTGCACAGACTGGTTCCACATTATCAAGAAGCCTATTAATGGAGCTGATAAGGAAGCCTTAGTCAATGCTGCTCGCCGTCTTGGTGAGTTCGACTCAGGGTATCACTTCATTATCCAAAATGATGGCACAGTAGAAGCAGACAGGGATGTCAACGCTGTCGCACAGTGGGATTTCAAAGACAACACAACGTCCATCTACATCCTCTGCGACACCTCTGGAAACCTTACAGACTCCCAAAGGATTGCTGTAAGCGACCTGTTCAAGACCCTTGTTGCTATCTACCCTAATATCCAAACTGTAGAGGTACTCTAATATGGAACAGACCGAATCTCAAGTTGTAGAGGCACACGTCCCCTGCCCTGATTGTGGTAGTAGTGATGCAATGTGTGTCTATGATGACGGACACAGCTATTGTTTTAGTTGTAATACCCAACATCAAAATAAAGAACAGCAGACAAAAGCTGCCAAGCCAGTGACCAAGGGAGGCGTGGTGTCTCCTACTGATCTAAACCTTGGAGCCTTAATTGCCCGTGGTATCTCAATGGAAACCTGTAAAATCTACGGGTACTACAAGGGGTTCCGACATGATAGACCTGCTCAGTTTGCCTGCTACATTGATGAGGCTGGTACTATTATAGGTCAGAAAGTCCGTTACGCCGACAAAACCTTTGAGACCCTCGGAAACCTTGAACGCCGCTTCTTTGGTCAGCACCTCTTTACTTCCGGTAAGAAACTAATCATTACCGAAGGTGAAATCGACTGCCTCACTGTTAGCCAAATTCAGGGCAACAAATACCCTGTTGTGTCGCTGCCTAATGGCGCACAGTCAGCAAAGAAGACCTTTGAAGCACAGTATGACTGGCTTGAAGGGTTTGAAGAAGTAATCGTTATGTTTGATATGGACAAGGTAGGTCGTGAAGCTGTAGACAGCGTTTGCGGTATCCTTAGCCCCAACAAACTCAAGATTGCTACCCTGCCCCTCAAAGACCCCAATGAGTGTCTGATGCAGGGACAAGCCTCAGCAGTAGTAAATGCAGTTTTCCGTGCGAAGACCTATAAACCCGCTTGTATAGTCAACGGCGAAGAACTCTGGGAAGCCCTGTCAACCGAACAGGAAGAAGCCCAAGGGTATCCGCTGCCGTGGGATATAGACCTCCAGAAGATGACTCTGGGACTCCGAAAAGGGGAACTGGTGCTTATCACTGCTGGCACTGGCACAGGTAAAACTACCTTTGTCAGACAGCTCGCACATCACTGCGGGGTCAACCTGGGCTTGAAAATCGGGATGCTGATGCTTGAAGAAAATGTCAAGAGGACTGCCAAAGGAATAATGTCTATCCACACAGGCAAACGCCTCGCTCTTAACCGACACCTCATTACTGAGGACGAATACAAAGATGCCTTTGATGCCACACTCGGCTCAGGGCATTTTATTTTTTATGAACACTTTGGGTCGCTGGAGTCAGACGACCTAATCAAAAACATTCGCTATATGGCAACCGCCGAACAATGCGACTTTATTATCCTTGACCATATCTCAATCGCTATCAGCGGTTTGGAAATCGACAATGAACGAAAGGCTACAGACGTACTAATGACGAAGCTCCGCAGTCTTGCAGAAGAAACAGGAGTCGGGATGTTAGTTGTGTCGCACCTTAAGCGTGTCGATGGGACACCAGCAGAAGAAGGAGGGGCAGTAAGCCTCAGTCATCTTCGGGGTTCCCAAGCACTCCCTCAGTTATCCGATGGTGTCTGGGCGTTAGAACGCAACCAGCAAGCGGATGACTCTGAGAAAAACTTGGTTCGTGTAAGGATTCTTAAAGGTCGCTTCACAGGCGAAACAGGAATTGCTGGCTATTTAGCCTATGACAAAGAAACAGATCGGCTTGTAGCCGCAGAAAAACCACACAAAAAGGACATCGACTTGGGTAACGATGATGATGTTCCTTTTTAATTTTAAGGAGGAACATACTTATGAAAAAAAATTACTCTTATCCAGTCTCTAGCATTGGTTTCACTATCTCGGAACTCCCCGGCGAAACAGCAGTCTACATTGAGTTCTCTGGCTGTCGTCAAAACTGCCCCGGCTGTCACTCGGACTATCTTATTGGTGACCAAGGGGATTCCTTGAACCTTGAGGATACTGTCTACAATGCCTATGCGCTTGCCCAAAAGTATCCTGATGATATCACTGCTATTGTCCTGATGGGCGGTACTGCAAACAATGGTATTACCGAGAAGTCCCTTGGTATCCTTATCAAAGCCTTAGCGAAGAAAACAGGCTTACCTATTGGTCTCTATTCAGGTCGTGATGAAGCCCCTGATAAATACCTTGATATAGAAGAAATCAAGTGGGTCAAGACAGGTTCCTATAAAGAAGACCTTGGTGGTCTTGAGGAACCTACTACGAACCAAAGATTCTATGTTAAAGAACACACGATTGTAACCGACCAATATGGCGTTTATTCCGGTCGTATCCCTCATTGGGTCGATATGACCAAACAGTTCCAAATACTGAAAGGAGAAGAAATTGCTCAACAACCTAACTCCGACTCAGATTCAGAGTAAATTAGATTTTATCAAGAATTACATTACTGCCGACACCGCTGCTGACGGATCTATTGTTGACCCTAACGCTAATGTCACCTCAAAGAACGTAGCAACAATGGAGGCAGAACTTTATAAGTACGAGAACATTCAGGTAAATAGGGCTATTGTCTGTGACAAGATAACGCAAATGTTTGGCGCAGACTTAGCCGCACAGTATCTTGAGGACATCCACTCTCATCTTATTTATGTCCATGATGAAACCTCACTGAAACCCTATTGTGCCTCTATCACTCTCTACCCGTTCCTATTCGATGGCTCTAAGGCTATCGGAGGAACCTCAAGCAGACCAAGGAACCTACAGAGCTTCTGTGGCTCCTTCGTCAACCTCATGTATCAAATTGCAGGAGGCTTTGCGGGGGCTGTAGCTACAGTCGAGTTCCTTATGTATTTTGACTATTTCGCTAAGAAGACCTACGGCAGAAACTACCTGACGACAAACAGTCGTGAGATTCAGCAGGAGTTACAGGGTGTAATCTACTCCATGAACCAACCTGCGGCTGCCCGAGGATTCCAAAGTATCTTCTGGAATATCTCAGTCTTTGATGAACACTACTTTACGTCCCTCTTTGATGAGTTTTACTTCCCTGATGGCACCAAGCCTGACTATGAGACACTTAAGCAGCTCCAAGAGTTCTTCATGGAGTGGTTCCGAAAAGAACGCCGTAAAGAGCTGCTTACTTTCCCGGTCATAACTGCTGCCTATCTGGTTGAAGAAGACACAGCAAAGGACAAGGACTTCCTCGACCTCTTAGCCGATCAAATGTCTAAAGGTCACAGCTTCTTTCACTATGAGTCTGACAGCGCAGATAGCCTTGCCTCCTGTTGTCGCCTCCGCAACGAGTTTGCAGACAATACGTTCAGCTATACTCTCGGTGCTGGTGGGGTTTCCACAGGTAGCGTACAGGTTATCACTATCAACTTTAATAGACTCAGACAGTCACACCTCGTCTTGCCTGATGTCGTTGAGCGTGTCCAGAAGTATCTTATGGCACACCGAAGTTACCATATGGATATGATAGAAGCTGGTATGCTTCCTGCTTACTCCGCAGGTTTCATCGACATTGACAAACAGTTTTGCACTATTGGTATCAATGGATGTCTTGAGAGCTTTGAGTATATCTGCAAACACACTGCTGTTGGTTTTTGGAAAGCCGAGAACTACACAGAGTATCTTAAGTATTGTTTGTCGACCATTCAGGACCTCAACAAGGAAGCATTGAAAACCTTTGGAACCCGCTTTAATACCGAGTTTGTCCCTGCTGAAAACCTTGGTGTCAAAAATGCTAAGTGGGATAAAGAAGATGGGTTATGGGTTCCTCGTGATTGCTATAACAGCTACTTCTACCCAGTAGAGGACACTAGCTGGAACATCCTTGACAAAATCAAAATTCACGGTAAGGAAGTCTCACAGTACCTTGATGGAGGAGCTGCTCTGCATCTCAATCTCCAGAGGGTTCCTACAAAAGCTGAGGCGTTAAACCTTATCCAGACCAACATAAGACACGGGGTTCCGTATTGGACTACCAATGTCCTTTGCACTGTCTGTAAACATTGCGGACATATAGACCCCAACTATCATACCGCTTGTCCTCAATGCTACTCGGCTGATATCGATTACGGCACAAGGGTCATCGGGTATCTCAAACTAATCTCCAGTTTTTCCAATGGAAGACAACAAGAAGCGGCTCTCAGAGCCTATCAAAACACAGGAGGTATTAAAATTGTTTCTGATTAAAATGTTTTTCGGTATGCAAAAATGGTGCTTAAAACAGCAAGTCAAAATGGCTAAAGCTTTGAGAGAAGCTAACACCAAAGCAATCGCTAAAATGCGTGAAGACATCTTAACCCTTGAAGATGAAAACGCAGAGCTGGGAAGAAAGTACCTGTAATCCTTGCTTTTCTTTGACATTGAGACTAATGGTCTCTTAGACACAGTGACAGAAGCTCACTGCATGGTCATAATTGATGAAGAAAATAATGTCACAGAATACCGCCCCTCGGAAGTCCATCAGGGAGCCAAACGGCTCCTTGAGGCAATCCGGGAGGGCGATTTTATTTGTGGTCATAATGTCATCAACTTCGACCTCCCTGCCTTAGAGAAACTCTATCCAGACATCAAGGTGCCTTATGCACTCCAAGGGAATGTCGTGGATACCCTTGTCTTGTCCCGCCTGATCTATGGCAACATCAAAGACAGTGACAATGGACTCTTACGAGCAGGTAGACTTCCCGGTAAACTCTATGGCTCTCATGGCTTAAAGGCTTGGGGCTTCCGCTTAGGGGAACTTAAAGGAACCTATGCAGAAGAAACCGCCGATGCTTGGGCGCACTTCTCTGAGGAGATGCTTACCTACTGCGTTCAGGACGTAGTGGTCACCAAGAAACTCTATGAGAAACTGATGAGTAAAAACTACCCAGAAGCCCCTATAATCCTTGAACACCAAGCTCAGTGGCTCATGGCAAAACAGGAACGCAATGGTTTTCCTTTTGATGTCTTTGCTGCCCAAGAGCTTGAAATAGAACTCAGAAGTCGCAGTGCTACTCTTGATGCTGTCTTAAGGCAGCAGGTACCACTAATTCCCGACAAAGTATTTATCCCGAAACGAGACAACAAAACAAAAGGCTACATCAAAGGTGTGCCTATTCAGAAGTATAAAGACTTCAACCCAAATAGTCGGCAGCAGATTGAGTGGCTTATCAAAAACCACTTCAAGTACATTCCTGATAACGAGGAACTCTTTGAAGAAGGTATAGACCGCCTCAAGATTGACGACATTACCTTTGGATACCTTAAGACAGACCCCGAAGCTCCTGAGGAACTCCGAAATATCGCAGGTGTCTTTGAAGAATACCTGATGATAACCAAACGTATCGGACAGCTCATTGATGGAAAGCACGGCTGGCTCAAGTGTGTCAAGGAAGATGGGCGTATCCACGGCTCTGTTAATCCCTGCGGTGCTGTTACTGGACGAGCTACCCACGCAGCTCCCAATGTAGCCCAAGTGCCAGCCGCAGGTAGTCCCTATGGTAAAGAGTGTCGCAGCTTATTTACTGTCCCGAAAGGATGGTATCAGGTAGGTGTCGATGCTTCTGGTTTGGAACTACGCTGTCTGGCTCACTTTATGTACCCTTACGACAACGGGGCTTATGCCCACGAGATACTCAATGGCGACATCCACACAGCCAACCAGAACGCTGCGGGTTTGCCCAAGCGTGACCAAGCGAAAACCTTTATCTACGCCTTTTTGTATGGTGCAGGTGACGGAAAGATTGGCAAGATTGTACATGGAACCGCTAAGGACGGTAAACGACTCAAAAGAGAGTTCCTGTCTAAGACACCAGCTATTGCTGACCTTAAGGCAGCCATTACGAACGCTCTGGTCGCTGAGGAATTTAGAGGCAGAGTTACCAAATGGAAACGCAGATATCTCAAAGGTCTTGATGGTCGTCCTCTGCACGTCCGGTCGCTACACTCAGCACTCAACCTGCTTCTACAATCAGCGGGTGCACTTATCTGCAAAAAGTGGATACTGCTGCTCGAAGAAAACCTTATCAACCTTGGGCTTGACCACGGAGCTGACTTTCAGTACATGGCTTGGGTTCACGATGAAGTGCAGGTAGCTTGTCGGACGAAAGAGATTGCTGAGACGGTTATTAAGGTCGCTCAGGAGTCTATGAGACAAACTCAAGAATTTTTTGGATTCAGAGTCCAACTGGATACCGAAGGAAAGGTTGGTAAGAATTGGGCAGACTGTCACTAATTTTGTCGTTGCTGGCAGCCTTTTACTTCCAAGAGGTTACCCTGACAGCCTATACTGCATCCGTTGAGGAATGTGGTAAGGCTGATGGGATAACCGCAAGTGGCACTAAGGCTACTCAAGGTCGTACAATAGCTGCCGACCATTTACCTTTTGGTACCCTCGTGGAAATTGATGGTCACCTTTATACTGTTGAAGACCGCTTTGGTGGCGGTTACACTAACAAAATTGATATTTACTTTAACGACTATGCAGATGCTATAAACTTTGGCAAACAGCAAAAAGTAGTTAAGGTCTACTACTAAGGAGGAAATTAATTATGCATACCATTGGTGAGAAGCTGGATAAGGTCGCCGACAAAGCAACTGACAAAGTTGTTAGAGTCGTACAGGAGGCAAAGAAATAATATGGCTAAGAAAAAGCAACCTGTAGAGATCAGTTGCCCTAAATGTAAACGTGGTCTGCTGACCCTCGGAAAACTTGTGGACTCCAGCAGCGTTACTATTCAGTGTCCTTGTGGATACACGTTGAAACCAAAGGATGTTAAGGGAGGTAAAGCCAAATGAAAGTAATTAATTTGTTTGGTGGTCCCGGTTCCGGTAAATCCACATCTCGTGCGGGTCTCTTTTATCTTATGAAAACAGCTAATATGAAGGTTGAAGAAGCTCCTGAGTGGATAAAACAAAAGGTTTATGAAGGAAACCGTTATCCCTTCACCGACCAGTTATATGTCTTTGCTAAACAGGCTCGTATCTTAAAGCAGTTAAAAGGGAAGGTTGATTATGCGGTCACTGACAGCCCTCTGCTGTTATCTTACATCTTTGCACAAGAGCGTAATGAGGCTTTTGACAAGGTGATAATTGACACCTTCAACGGTTTTGACAATATCAACATCTTCCTTAAACGTGTTAAGCCCTATCAGCAGTTTGGTCGTTACAGAGGCGAAGAAGCCGCTAGAGAAAAAGATAGGGAGATCAAACAGCTCCTACAGAACCTTAAGGTACCTTTTATTACCCTTGAAGCAGACAGCGATATTGCAGAGAAACTGTTTAATATCGTGAAGGAGGGAGGTAACCCAAATGAAAAACTCATCTTACACACCGAGGTACATATTAAGGCAACTTCTGTATTGACAGAAGAAGAAGTTGCTTGGTATCACGAACGATTTGGTAGTGCTGAGGGTTTCTGTAAGGTCTATGAGGTTGAGCTGGAAAAAGACCTCTTGAAACATATCGTTGATGATGAGACCACTATTGACACTACTGAGATTAAGGCTACAGTAGTATCTGAGGAGGAGGAAGTATGACACCATATTACAAGAATGTCTTAAAAGAAATTGCTAAGACAAATAACTTTACAATCCGCTCCGAAGAACGCCTTGACACCTTGTCTGATAAGTTTCTGCATCAGGTAACTAAATACGGTAAAATGTACTGCCCGTGCCAGAATGTCCGCAATGAATCCACTGTGTGTCCTTGTAGATATATGAGAGACTGTGGGTTCTGCAAGTGTGGTTTATTTATTAAAAAGGAGGATGAAAGCTGATGTGTCCAGTAAACCCTAGAGAAGCTGCAAAAATGCAACGACTGATCGCACAAATAAAATATGAAAATGAAAGAACCCGTCAAAGAGAGGCAGCTCAGGATGTTATTCAGGAGCTTCTTAAGGCTGTTGAATTAGAGCCTCCACAACCTTGTGAGCAAAAATTATACCTGTCTGAAAGGCAGTTTCAGTTTTATAAGAAAAACTCACCACACTTACTTGAGGGATACAATATTGTGATTGTCCCATTAATGGAGGTATCAAATGACAACCAAAAAGAAAACCTCTAAGACCTTCTTTGACTACCATCCGGACTTCCCTCGTGATAAGTCACACCTCGTACAGCTCTGTCTCCCTCGTGAAAAGATGAAAACCAAGAAGACACCTCAGTTTCCTTTGATGTACTCAGAGAAACTTGATGGTGTCTTTTGTTTTGCCTTGTGCGATCTCACCAGTGTTCACATCTTTAGTCGCACAGGTGAAGAATACTTGAGCCTTGAACACCTCAAGCCTGAGCTGTACGACATCTCTAAGACCCTTGGCACCAACATCATTATCTTTGAAGGATACGCCAAGGGTGTCCCCCAGCCTACTATCAGCGGTTGGTGTCGAGACACTAAAGCCCAGCACTACGAAGTTGGAGCCTATGTCCATGATGCCCTGAGCCTCGATGAGTTCTGGGGAACCTGTGAAGCTCGTCCCTATGAAGAACGAAGCCAAGAGCTAAACCGCATTGAGTTCTGGCAGAGCTACCACCATACCTTCCTTGTTCCTCAATACTTTGCTTACACTTGGTCAGAAATCGACAAAGCAGCAGAGCGTATCTGGAATGCAGGTGGTGAGGGATTGGTAGTTAGAGACCCTAGTGTCGGCTACCTCCCCGGTAAACGTAATGAAACCATGATGAAAGTTAAGAAGGATATTAGCTACGACCTGAAAGTCCTGAGTCTCCAAGAGGGAACCGGGAAATACACAGGGATGGTTGGCGCACTTGTCTGCCAGTTCAGAGGCGACAAAGAAGTTGTTGTCGGTACTGGTCTTACGGATGCCCAACGGAAACGCTGGTGGTCTGAGTTCTTCTATGATGAAATCGTAGGTAAAATAGTTCAAATTGATGCTATGTCTGAGAGTACCAAAGGAGTCCTAAGGGAACCAAGGTTCAAAGGCATACGCACTGACAAAACAGAAGGAGATTTTTAATGACGCTCAAAATTCTTTTTGATGCTGATATGACAGTATTCAGAGCTACCTCGTCTGTCGAGACACCTATTCAATGGGATGGTGACCTCTGGACTCTCCATGCGGATGCAGGGGAAGCCAAGGTGAAGGTAGACGACTCAGTGCTTACTCTAACGGAGAAGGTGTTGAAACACTACAAACATGAAGGTGAATATGAGATCGTTATGTGCTTCTCCGATGAAGACAACTTCCGGAAAAAGGTGCTGCCGGCTTACAAACTCAATAGAGCTGATAAACGCAAGCCTACTTGCTACTATGGCGTTAAACAGTGGGTCGAGGAAAATTATAACTGTTATCAGAGACCGGGCTTAGAAGCTGATGATTGTATTGGTATCCTTTCGACAATGAAGAACAGCAATGCAATTATTGTGTCGGGTGATAAGGATTTCAAAACGATTCCTGGTCGCTTCTACGATTTTCTGAGAAATGAGTTTTACGACATCACTCAGGAGGAAGCCGACTACTGGCACCTCTTTCAGACTCTTATAGGTGACACCACGGATAACTATAAGGGCTGTCCGGGCTGTGGAGCAGTCTCCGCTAAGAAACTTTTAGATCAGTCACCAACTTGGGAAACCGTTGTGGCTGCCTTTGAGAAGAAGGGGCTGACCGAAAGTGATGCACTGGTTCAGGCGAGAGTCGCTAGGATTCTAAGGGCTTCCGATTATGACTTTGCCGCAAAGAAGCCTATCCTCTGGTCGCCAAATTAATTGTCACACATATAACGAAAACACTATCGTCACAGATAAGTGAGGAGAGGAAGTGATTACATATTCGACCTCGAAGACTCTATGATTCCTATATTACCTAAAGGAGACCTAGAGTATCTCAAACAAGTCTTTAGTTTCTCTGAACTGATGAGGAAGCAACACGCTAACAATGATGAACATATTGGATATATGAAAGGCGTACAGGCGGTCTTAGAAGTTTGTGAGGCTTTAGCAAATCCACCGAGAACGGAGGACTATGACACCTAATGTGTTTTAAAGTCAAGTCACCAAGCGTTGCTAACACACAGGTAACAGCTTCTCAGCTCCTTCCTTCCACGGAAGCTACTGAGCCTGAAAGTCCTGTCTATGGTGGAGATGGCGATGCTTTCAACAAGAAGAAAGGCAGAGATGCCTTGAAAATCAAAATGAACTCCACCTCTACTGGCTACAATCCAGTAAATATGTAGAACAGGAGGTACCATGTGTAACAAACCAAAAATTAAAACAACTCCTGCCCCTGTTGCTGCCGCTCCTGTTGCTGCCCCTGAGACAACTACTGTCGCTGATGTCGATTCAGCCATCGAGTCTAAGAAAAAGAAGACTGGTAAACAGTCCCTCACTATTGGTATCAGCAATACCAGAGGAACCGGGTTGAACATCTAATGGCAATAGAGCTTGTCGAAAAAGCAAAAGAGCTTTATGATCGCCTTGAAAACGACCGTAAATCTTATATCACAAGGGCAGAAGAATGTGCAAAGCTCACAATTCCTTCTTTATTCCCGAAGGAAGCCGACAACAAAGATACCAAATATGAGACCCCTTATCAATCCGTAGGAGCCAGAGGGTTAAACAATTTAACTGCTAAGTTACTCTTGGCGTTATTCCCTCCTAATGCCCCCTTCTACAAATTGACACTGCGTGATGACCTTGCAGAATACTTTGAGGCTGATGCCAACGCTAAATATGAGATTGAGCAAAAGCTCGTTCAGATGGAGCAAATCATTCTCAACTGCATTGAGACATACCAGATAAGGGTAACCATCAATGAAGCTATCAAACAGCTTTTGGTCGCTGGTAATTGTTGTCTGTTCCTCCCTCCGAAAGAAGGAGGCATTAAGCTCTATCGCCTTAACTCCTATGTAATCCAAAGGGATGCCTTAGGAAACGTGATACAGCTTATAGCAACTGACAAACTAACTGTTGCTACGCTCCCGCAGGAAGTAAGGTCTCTCATTGATTCCAATAAGAAACCCGAAGAAGAAATAGTCGTATACACCCATGTTTACTACAGCAATGAAGATGACCGAATGTACTCCTACCAAGAAGTAGACGGCAAGCAGATACCGGGAACTGAAAATAACTATCCAAAAGATAAATGCCCGTGGATACCTCTGCGCCTTGTCAAGATCGATGGTGAGTCCTATGGTCGTGGTTATGTCGAAGAATACCTTGGTGACCTTAAGTCACTTGAGGGACTCCAAAAGGCAATCGTTGAATTAGCCGCTATCGCTGCAACTGTAATTAATCTCGTGAACCCCAATGGTATCACACAGGTTCGTAAAGTAACCGCAACGAAAAACGGTGGATTCGCACCGGGTCGCCTCGAAGATATCCAGACACTACAACTTCAAAAGTCCCAAGATATGCAGATAGCAAAACAGACAGCAGATGCCTTAGAAGCTCGGCTGTCTTATGTTTTTATGCTCAACTCTGCTGTACAGCGAAGTGGTGAACGTGTCACTGCTGAGGAAATCCGGTATGTCGCTGGGGAACTTGAGGATACCTTAGGTGGTATCTACTCTATCTTGTCGCAAGAACTACAGCTTCCACTGGTACGGAGACTGCTTGCCCAGCTTCAAGCTACAGGACAGCTCCCTCAGATTCCTGACAACATGATAGAGCCAGCAATCACTACAGGCATTGAAGCTCTTGGTCGTGGTCACGATCTAAGCAAAATGACAAGTTTCTTAACGACTGTTAGGGACATCCCTGAGGCTCAACAGCGTATCAAATGGGGTAACGCTATTATCTCTCTGGCTTCTGCTCACAACCTCGACACTACTGGTCTGGTTAAATCTGATGAGCAGATGCAAGAAGAAATGCAACAGCAAGCCATGATGCAAATGGCACAAGCAGCAACACCTAATGTCGCTAAAGGTCTCATAGAAGGACAAGAAGCGGCTCCTACTCAATAACAAGGAGGAACAAATGGAACCCACTGAAAATCAAGAAGTTGTCACAGAAACCGTGGCAACCGAAGAAGTTCCTGCCGTTACCGAACCCGACCTCTCACAAGTTGAAGTTGTGTCAAACGGTCAGGAAGTAGATTTAACATCATCGGAAGGTGAAAACTCGGACGATAAGGCTGCCGATAATGAAGAAAAGGTAGCAACTCCGAACCCTGATGATGTCGTACAGAAAGAAGTAAACGAAGCTAAAGCCACTACGGAACAGGTTAAGCAGCTTGTTACCGACAAAGGTTTAAACTTTGACGAGCTGCAAAGAACCTATGATGAAGCTGGTGCTTTGACTGAGGCACAGTACACTGAGCTGGAAGCAGCAGGTTATCCGAAAGCCGCTGTAGATGCCTGTATTGCTGGTCTCCAAGCGACCGCTGACAAATTCGTAGGAACCGTCAAGGAATATGCAGGTGGCACTGAGGGTTTTAATCGCATGGCAGCCTTTGTGAAATCCCAAGGGGAAGCACAGGTAGCCGCTTTTGATACCATTATGACCACCGCTGACCTGCCCACTATCAAGGAATACTTGAACGGTGTTAAGGCACAGATGGTAGCCAAGAACGGAACTGCAAATGGTTCTGTCTTAGGCAGCGCAACCTCTGGAGCAACTAAAAGTTTCTCTAATATTGCAGAAATGACTAAAGCAATGTCCGACCCTCGATATGGTCGAGATGCTAAGTATACTCAGTCTGTAGAAGCTCGTGTAGCTAATTCCGACATATTCTAAACGGCAGCCTTGTGGCTGTCTATTTTTATTCCCGAAAGGATGATTATTTAACTAATGGCAGATATTACTGTAGCCGCTCCCGGTCTAATCCAAGGTGGTAACGACCGCCTTGCCCTGTTCCTTAAAATGTTCGCTGGTGAATGTATCACCGCTTATGAACAAACCTCCGTAACTAAAGGTCGCCATATTGAACGTAATATTACCTCTGGTAAATCCGCACAGTTCCCTGTGTTTGGTCGTGCTGAGGCGGCTTTCCTAAAAGCTGGTGCTGATCTTGATGCCCTGCGTGTTAATATCCCGCACGCTGAGAAAATCATTGAGATTGATGGTCTGTTGACCTCTGATGCCTTGATTTTCGACCTTGATGATGCAATGGCACATTTTGATGTTCGTGCTGAATACTCCAAACAAATTGGTGAAGCCTTGGCTGTCGCTCGTGATGGTTCTGTTTTGGCTGAGATTGCTAAATTAGTAGTCGAAGATAAAGAAAACATCACTGGCTTAGGCAAAGGTGCGATTTTGAGTGCCTCTCTCCCTGCTGCATCCATCGGCGAAACCGAAGCAATGGGTAAAGCACTCTTTGACCAGCTTTTGAAAATCAAATCTGCTATGTCTGAAAACTATGTACCTGATGCTGAACGAACCGTCTATATCCGTCCGATGGCTCTGAATGCTCTGGTAGCTAATAAAGACATTATCAACAAACTGTATGGTGCTTCTGTAACCATTGAAAATGGTAAACCGCCGAAGTTGTTAGGATTCGACCTTGTTGAAACCCCGCATCTGACTAGAGGTGGCGCAGCTGTTAATGCAGGTGTTATCCAAGGTGCTGGTCATGTATTCCCGGCTGCCTACAAAGACTCCTGTATGTTCCTTGTAGCACATCGTTCCACTGTAGGTACTTTGACTTTGAAGAACTTGTCTCTGGAACACGCTCGCCGTGCTAATCTGCAAGCTGACCAAATCATTGCTAAATATGCAATGGGTCATGGCGGTTTGCGCCCGGAAGCTGCTTTCATGGGTGTTATTACCTCTGCATAATTTACCCATAGGGGAGTCTAATGGCTCCCCTATTTTTTCTAAAAGAAGAAAGGAGGCAAATCTCAAATGATTTCCCCCACTACTGAGCTTGATGCCGTCAATGAGATTATTGGTGCCATAGGCGAAGCCCCTGTGAACACCTTGGAAAACCTTATGAATGTTGACGTTATCAATGCACTCCGTATCCTCAGGGATAACAATAGAGCCTTTCAGTCCCGTGGCTGGTCTTTCAACAGCATCACTGAATACCCTTTGAACCCTGATGTTTACTCAAAGAAAATCAAATGGTTAGATGTATACCTAAAAATAGATGGTGAAGAAGGTACAAAGTATGTAAAGCAAGGCGACTACGTTTATGATCTAATCGCTAAGACCTCCACCTTTGAAAATCCTATTTCTATCAACGCTATTATTTTAGTTCCCTTTGAAGATATGCCGGAACCTGCTCGCAACTACATTGTCGCTAAAGCCTCCGCTGAATTTCAATCGAGATACCTTGGTGACGAATCGTTAACCCAAATTCTTAACAACAAAGTCCAAGAGACTTGGCAGTATCTACAGGAAGATGAACTCGACAAAAACGAATATAACTTACTTGACCATACTCATGTACAGGAGTTGTTGACCCGATGACAGCTTTATATTCTCAAACTATAAAAAACCTTGTAGCCGGTATCAGTCAACAGCCACAGGTTCTTAGGCATCCCGAGCAGCTCAACGAGCAAATCAATGGTTTCTCCACAGAAGCCGCTGGACTCCAAAAGAGACCTCCTACTCAGTATGTCGCTCCTTTAACGAAGGAAATCAATGTTGGCAATAAACCGCTTGTACACTTTATCAACCGAGACGATTATGAGAAGTACATTGTGACCTTTACAGGTAGTGATGTTATGGTCTTTGACCTCGATGGGAACCCCAAGGAAGTCCACTATGAAAGTGAAGATGCCAGACGGTATATCACTACTCAGACCCCTCGAAGTGACCTTAAGTGCCAGACTATAGCCGACTACACTTTTATCTCTAATATCTATGCAGTCCCAAGGATGGCTAATGAAGTAACAGAGGATGTCTGGGCTACTCAAGGTGCCTTAGTAAACATTAAGAGTGGTCAATATGGTAGGACATATCGTGTGGATATTAATGGTATAACCATAGCATCTTTTACAACCCCCGATGGTTCCGACAAGTCCCATACAGGGCAAATTGCGACTGACTACATTGCTTCCCAACTAGCGTCTCAAGCTCGTAATAATGGCTACGCAGTACAAACAGGTTCCTCTTGGCTGTACATTACAAAATCCTCAAGTGCCTTTGTCGAAAAGAAATACTGGAGAGAACCTTCAACAACCTATGAACAACAAGAGAAAATCTTTAAAAGCATGAGCAGAACCACTGCCGTTTACCACTCTAAACAAAACCAGTTAATAGTTTCAGGATATAAGCCCGGAACAGAAGATATTACGCTTACCGAACAAGCACTTGCTGAGATTAATAGGTGCTCAAGGGATTATTGGGAAATTTTACAACAAAATGAATACCATTGTTACCTTCGCAGACGAGGTTTTTGGGAGACCGTTGTTGAGCCAAACACTGCAACAGATATCAAAAGTGTTTCTGTATATGATGGCTACAACAACCAAGCAGCTTTTGGCGTCCTTAAGACTGTCCAGAAATTCTCTATGCTCCCCGTTTCTGCTCCTGCTGGTTTCACTGTCAAAGTAGCAGGAGAGTCCGGCAGCACTACGGACGACTACTATATCCGTTATGATGCCTCTGAGAACCTCTGGAAAGAATGTGTGCGCCCTGGTATCCCTAAGAGTTACGACCTCCAGACCATGCCTCATGTTTTGGTCAGACAAGCTGATGGCTCTTTCTTACTCAGACGTGCTGAGTGGGAAGAACGAAAAACAGGTGATGAAGACTCTAATCCTGAGCCGTCCTTCATTGGGTACCCTATTAAGGATATTGTCTACTTCCGGAACCGCTTATGCTTTATAGCAGGTGAGAATGTAATCTTATCTCAGTCCGCTGGGTTCTTTAACTTCTGGATGGTTTCAACAAAGGAAGTCCAAGACACAGATGCTATTGATTTAGCTATATCCGACAACAAGATTGCCACTTTGCACCATGCGGTTCCTTACGACGAGAACCTTGTCTTGATGAGTGATGATGCACAGTTCATCTTGAGGTGTGAGGGTGTATTGACACCTAAGACCGCAAACATCCCTCCTGCTGTAACCCGCTTCGGTAATTCACTAAAGGCTAAACCTGCGACTGCTGGTAGAAATTTATACTTCACCGCAGAACGCAGTCAGTATACTACAGTTCGTGAGTTCTTCACTGCTGCTGACAACACTGAGAGTAAGGATGCTCAAGACATTACCAGCCATGTATCTAACTACATTCCTAATGGTGTCTATAAAATCGTTACGTCTCCTGTTGAGAACCTTCTGCTCTTTTTGACAGAAGGAGCCAGCAACTGCATTTATGTCTATAAATATCTCTTTATTGACTCTGTGCGACAACAGGCAGCATGGTCTCACTGGGACTTTGGGGATGGCACTGTGTTCGGTGCGGACTTCTTTGGTGGTATCTTTTATGTCGTTATTGAAAGAGACGGAATATTGTTCCTTGAGAAAATGTCCTTCACCTACAATACTGCTGACTTTGAAGATGAACCTTATAGAATCTATTTAGATCGCAAGGTTCCTTATGTAATCCCAGAGGACTCCTATAGCCCTGTCACAGAGCGAACCTCTTTTAACATAAAGGATGTTTACGACTCCTCGGACTTAATACGGTTCGATGGGTTTGCCCTTGTGGATACCAAAGGAACCTATATGGAACTTGAAGTAGCCGCTGATGGCTCAGTTGCAATCGAAGGAGACTGGCGCAACAAGACAGTATTTATTGGTCAGAACTTTACCATGAAGGTAGGCTTCTCGACCCTTATGATTAGGCAGGAGACCCAAAGTGGTACTAAAGCCATAGATACTGGTCGTTTGCAGCTCCGCTCTTTCTGGGTAAACTTTTCAGACTCAGGGACTTTCTTGGTCTCTGTCGATATAAAAGATAGGAATAAATTTGAATATCTGCATACCTCCAGAACCTTAGGGAACCGTAATAGTACCTTAGGTTCTTTAGTTTTTTCTACAGACCAATTCAAGGTTCCTATCCAATCCCTAAACACAAACTGCGATATAACGATCACCTCTACCAACCCTAATCCGGTCGCCTTAATCGGGGCTGGCTGGGAAGGAAGTTATTACAGGAGGAGTAAGCCTATATGAAATTACATACAGAAAAAACCACTCTTAAACAGATGCAGGACTTTCTGGAACACGCTCGCCCATTGGATATCCAAGAAGCTGAAATGGATGGCATTAAGTTTACCGACCTGCCCCTCTCTGATTTTGAGGACTGTAAGAGCATTGTAGACGAAGAAGGTAATGTCTTTGCTATTGGTGGTGTTGTCGAAGAAGACACCGATATAGGTGCTGTCTGGATGCTCTGTACTGAACGTGTGGAGCAGCACAAGATAATGTTCCTTAGGTTCACCAAAAGACTCCTTGAAGACTACCTAAAGCGTTACGCTGTCCTTGGTAACCGTGCATGGTTGGGTAATCAGCTCCACATTGATTGGCTGACTTGGATGGGTGCTAAATGGGATAACTGTGAGGGAGAGTTCCGTTGGTTTGGTTTTGTTAGAAAGGAGACACCTGAATAATGTGTTCGTTACCCTCTGCATTGGATGTTGGCTTGCAAGCTGCAGGTAACTATATGGGTCAAAGGGCTACCGCTAAGGCAGCTCAGGCTCAGATGAACCAGCAAGCACAAGCCGCTTTCACCCAAATGAATTACGCCTTTCAGGACTACGAGATAGAACGTGTGGATGCTTTTGATGCTGCTGTTGCAGAACTCGACAAAGTTTCTCACAATGCTATGCGTGTCAACTCTGGCGTCGAAGCCGCAGTAAATGAGACCATGTCTGGTCGTACCGCTAAAATGCTCGTTAGGAACGTTGAAGGTGATACTGCCCGGACTAAAGCATCTATCAAAGATAATTTTGCTCGTAAGTCTAATGAAATTGATTTAAACAAAGAGCGCAGCTTGCTCTCTACAAAAGATTATATAAACAACCTAAATGCTTCTGCTCCTAAAATGCCGTCCCGTTTCAGTAATGCTATAAGCACTGCTGGGATAGTTTTAAATTCCTATACTAAAACCCAGAATCAACGTCAATCCGTGAAGAACACTGGAGCTAAGTATAACTGGATAACTAATGGAGCCAAATAAATATAAGGAGGTAATCAACTAATGTCAAACCCCGTAAGTGCCGCAATAGGCACTCAAAGGCAGTTTGCAATACAACCTAAGAGTGTCTATCAGCAAAACTTAAAGGCTCTTTCGGTTGGTAACGGAATTAGCCAGAGGACAGACTTGGATGCTGCCTTACTTTCTAAATCCTTAGGTATCCTTGGTGGTGCTATTTATGACGAGTCGATCGCCGCTGATAAACGAGAGCGTGAACAATTCACAGCTCTTGAAGCTGAAAAACTGATAGCCGGAAAGACTCCTGAAGACCTTGCTAAGTTTGACCGCATACAAGCCCTCCAGCACAGCGACAAAGGTTACGACCTCACCGACAACCCTTATGCAATGGCTACTCTTGACCAGTCAATAGGTCAGGTGGCAGCCGCCTCTGCAAAGGAACGGTGGGCTTCTGAGAACCCCGGCACTCCTAAGAGTATCAATGAGGCTATCCAGTCTTATGATGGTATGCTTCAAGAGACCTATGGTTCCTTTAAAGAAAGTGTCAGAAATGGTGTCGCCTTTGATAAAGGCTTTTACGATGGCTACCAAAGGGATGTCCTACAGGTAGCCCATGAAGCCCATCAGCGTATCAATAATGAAGCCAGAGCTAAAGGTCAGAGAACCTGCAATGTTAAACTTCAAGGGTTAGTAGCTGGAGCCGACACAATGGATACAGAGGCTTTTGTGCAGTCCTTTGGAGAAATCACTAGGGAACTCCAAGGATATGTTAAGAACTCTGATGAAGCCTTAAAGATAATCCAAGGAAACCTTGAGGTGCTTGCTGAAAATGGAACCAGCACTGAGAAGCTGAACGCTATCAAAAATACGCCTTATTATGGTTCCGACCGAAAAATAGGTGATGAACTCTCCTTCTTCAAGTATTACAAGAAGGTCTCTGAGAACGTCAACTATAAAGTGGCTGATGATGTCTACGAAGCCTGCCGTAACGCTGATGGTACTGTCAACTGGGAAAAAGCAGAGGAACGCCTTAAGGCTCTCCCGGCTACTGCTTTGAGCCGTGGTATTCCTCAGGTCTACCTTCCGCAATACTCAGGTGACCTCGATGGTCTTAAACCCGCTTTCAAGGCGATCCTTCCGTCTGTTGGTGGTATATTGTCGCAGCTTGGCTACGGTGATGTCGCTGAATACACCAGTGGATACCGTGACCCTGCACGCAACGCCGCTGCCAATGGCTCTCCAACAAGCTACCACTTAGCTGGGGATGCAGTCGATGTACACCTTGGCAACTTAACTAAGGAAGAACAGGAAACCGTAAAAGCTAACTTCAAGCCATACTTCTCTGAGATACTCTACCATGATGCTGGTAGTGGTCTCCACCTGCACCTTGGGGGTTACCGAGGAGGTCTTGATGACCGTGCAGATGACACAGAAGTTACCGCTTCTGCCTACTCTCCCGATCGCCTCGACAAAATCAGAAGTCGCCTGAGAGCGAAAGATGCTGATGCTAAACGAGTTGCGAAGGAACGGTCAGAAGCAGTCTATAACAACACTGTTCAAGCCGTGACACAAGCGGAAACCCAAGAGGAAGCCCTGAGACTCCTTGATAACTCTGGGATTCCGTTGGCGAAACAAAATGCTCTGCGCCGGAGCATCAATGCTAAATTTAAAGCTATCAATCAAGGTAACCTTAGTGTTGAAGACCAGTTCTACCTCAAGTATGAAAAAGGTAAACTGTGGACTGACATGGCGACCCTGAAAGAATATGAACGTCAAATGGAAAATGAAGGCACAGCGATTGACGATAAATTCCAAGACAAAGCCAATGCAGCCGCTCGCCGTATGAATGACTATTGGAAACATTGCATCCCTGGCTACGGTAAGTCTGAGTCTAAAAAATCGGAAGCTACTGAGTCTCCTGTTGATAATTCCACTGAGTCTCCTGTAGACAATTCCGCTGATGCTCTTATGGATGAAATAAAAACAAAAGCACTTCCTCAGCTGTTTGAGGCCGGTTTGTCAAAAAGCGAAATTGAGGAACGTTTGATGCTAATAGCCCCCCAGTACGGTCTAGATGCGGCGACCCTACTGGATGACCCCGAGATACTACTGCTGTTGAATATGGGAGGTAAGAACGCAAAGTGAGTATTACGGATGACTTACTAAATTTTAAAATAAAGAAGTCTGTTGAAGAAAAGGCTCTTGAAGAAATACAAACGAAACGACACAATGCTTTTGCTGACCTTGGGGATGCCCTGTTCGACTATGCTAAGGGGGCTGTCCAAGGGCTCCAAGAAGTAAACCGAGCTGGTGACCATGTTGCCACTACAGACCCTTTAGCCCTCACTGGTCTTGATACTGCTAGAGTCGATACGTCTACTAGGCAGTCTCAGGAACAGCAGGAGGCTACTGATTGGTATAAAGCTGCAACCGATAATCTTGCAGATGAAACTGTTAAACCTGCTATCTTTACTGCTGCCATGCTTGGCAGTGGTACGGCTGCGGCAGCTATCGCTCCACTGATTGCTAAAGACACTGTTGAGCAGGCTAAAGAAAAAGGACTAGGAGAAGCCCTGCTGGAGTTTGGTAAGAACACTGCACCTATCTATGGTTCCTACCAGCAGACCCAAGAAGAAGGCTGGGATGAATATGTAAATGAGCATCCTCTACGAGCCGCTGGTCTCTTTTTGGTCGCTGAGTCACCTGTGATGATTCCTGCTGTCCACTCAGCCAAATACGCCCGAAAAAACTTCCTTGTTAATAAGGGTAAGAAAAGCGTTGTAGAAGCTGAAAAGATTGTTAAAGGTGAATTTGACTTACAGCATGGCAAAGCCAAGGTGAAACCTGAGGCTCCTGTGCAGAAACAGCCTACTATCTCTGAAGCTCTATTATCTACAGAAGAACCTGTGGTTACCCAGCGGTCGGCGTTCAAGCCGAAGAACATTCAGGAACGTATAGATCACACGGTGAACCCTGAGGTATCCAAACGTATCGACCAGATTGTCGATGAGGGCTTTAAGCAAGCCAAACAGCTCGAAGACACCCAGCCCTTCCGTGGTGCCTATGAGACCGAAGTAACACCCCTGCCTACCGAGTATCCCCATCCAGTGCGCATCCACCAGATTCTTGAGACAGCCAACAGTATTGTGCATGTCCGTGTTGGTCGTATGCAAGCCGGAAAGAATACCCTTGGATACCATATGACTAAACAAGAAGGTGTCCGCATCCGCTCATTCCAAGAGTTCGACACTATTGCCCATGAAATAGGACATAATCTTGATAAGAAATTCAATATCCAAGGGCATGATGTAGAGTTAAAAACTGCTGCTGAAAGTGTCTGGAAAGATGGTCAATATAAGGACTTTGAGCTGCGTGGCGAAGGTATCGCTGAGTTTACAGCGGAATATGTTATGAACCCTGAGGTAGCCCAGAAGAACTTTCCGGGATACTTTGAGGACTTCACAAGTAAACTTGCAGATGACCCGAAACTCCAGAAGAAGATAGACACTCTCAGTAATCAGATTCGCAAGTGGTATACACAGAGCGAGGAAGCCCGTGTAAGGGGTGCTATTGTTGTTGAGGGAGACATTAAGACTCCAATGAAACAACAGGTAATCAAAGGAATTGATAAAGTTAAGAATGCTTTAGTTGACGATACTACCTTCTTTAGAGAAGCTATCAAGGACTTTGAAACTTTTACTGGGAACAAAATTGATTTCAAAGAAAACCCTGCTGATATAGCCTTAGCTATCAAAAGCACTATCCCAGCTCGTTCCCAGATGCTCTTAGGACTTTCTAAGTTGGACAGTAAATATGTAATGGGTGCTTTAGAGGAAGTTTACAATATTCCTTTAAATAAAGTTACCTTTGCTGATGTCTACGCACCTCTGGAAGCCTTGGCTAAATCTGGAAAAAACAAAGAGTATCTAAGCAAACATGGCTTCAAAGATTGGCATGATGCTTTTACTAGCTATATGTCAGCTCTCCATACTCTTGAAGTTATCAACTTGAAAAACGCTGAGAAAGTTGCAGCACTCACAGAACAGCTCACAGACTTCCAGAAGAAGTTGACAAACATCGACCCGGTTCTGGATGGCAAAGTTGTCAGCCAGCTTGAAAAGGCTATACTCCAGACAGAGAAAGCCATTGCTGCTATTGAAGAAGGACGAGCAGATTATGTTACCCCTATCAAAAAATCAGATGCAGCAGCGACCATTAAGAACGCCCCCGGTGATCTAAAGGTAGCCGCAAAGAAGCTCCAGCTTTTCAATGAGAACATCCTTGACCTTTCTGTCGAGTTTGGTTTCCTGAAAAAAGAAATGGCTGCTGATTTCAAAGAGAAGTATCCGCACTATGTCCCGCTGTTCCGTGATTTTTCCTTAGAGAACGCTATGGACACCTCTTTTGGTAAACACCAGAACTTTGTTGATATTGATAAATTCTTCAAGGCTCTTAGCGAAGAAGGTAGCGAGCGGTCATTGAAAGACCCTATTGTCAGTATGCAGCAGTCAGTTATGCGCCTAATCAATAATGGTGAACGAAATAGAGTCGGTCAGGCTCTCGCTGCTCTCACCAAGAAAGATAAGAGTGCTTCTTTACTTATGGAAGTTAAAGGCAGCAGCCCCGCTGGTGCTAAAGGGGTCTTTACTGTTTGGGAAGATGGTAAACAAAAGGCATACCAAGCAATAGCTCCGGGTGTCTATGAGGCTGTTAAGGAAATGGACAGAGGCAGTGCATCTACAATGAGTAATGTTTTGGATAAGATAGGAACAAAAACAGCCACCACACTACGTATTGGTGCAACCTCTACTCCTGCCTTTACTGTATGGAACTTCCTGAGAGATAGTGTCTTTGCTTCCTTAGCCTCTGAAACTGGCTTAAAACCTATCTTTGGTACCCTTGAGGGTTTCTACAGTCGTGCTGATAAGGAGCTTATGGCTCGCTTTGAAGCTCAAGGTGTTCCCTTCTCTACCTACATTGGAAACGGCAGGGACATCACAAAGAGACTCCGAGGAGCTGCTGGGGATACCCCTTGGTATAAAGATAACCTTGCCTATAAAGTTGGGGACAAAACCATAAGCACTATGCTTGATTTTAACCAGATGGTAGAAGAAGCCCCTCGTCTTGCTGAGTTTAAACGTGCCTTAGAGCGGGGTTATTCTCCTGAAAAAGCAGGTGCTAAAGCCCGTGACCTCACCCTAAACTTTGCTAGAGCTGGGACAAAAGGTCGGCAGTTAAACCGTTGGACAGCATTCTTTAATGCTTCTATTCAAGGATATGATAAGTTTTGTCGAATGTTGTATGAAAAACCTATTGAAACAACTACATTCGGTATTGCTTACATTACACTCCCTACTCTTGCTCTTTGGAGTCAGAACCATGACAAAGATTGGTACCGTGATATGCCTTTTGACGACAAAATGAAACATTGGTTCTTTGAGGTTGATGGTACTATCTTTAAGATTCCTAAACCAGAATTACCGGGATACCTCTTTGGTTCTGCTGTAGAGCGTGTTATGGATATGGCTTATGACCATGACCCACATGCTGTAGAAAAAAGTACACTTGGTGCCTTCCTCCTTGGTAGTCTTATACCTAATCCTATGCCTACTGCCTTTATTCCTTGGATTGAATGGATGACTAACTATAACCTATATCGAGGAAAACCTATTGTTAGTAACCGGGATATGAAAAAGGAAACTGCTGACCAATACACTATCTACACCTCTGAGGTAGCAAAAGGTATTGGTAAAATTATTGATGAAAGTCCTGCTAAAATCGACAACTCAATTAAAGCTGTAACTGGCTCTATGGGTATATTTTTCCTCAGTGCTTATGATGCGTTCGCTAAAGAAAACGCCACACCTGATAAGAAACTTACTGACCTCACTCGGTTTACCTTTACAGAAGGTAGTCGAACCCGCAGTGCAGAGGTGTTCTATGATGGTCTGGATGCTCTTGAAAAACAGTACAACAGCAGCTCTAAGAAAAATAAGACAAGAAACCACAAAGGTATGCTGAGTGCTAAGAAACAAATTGATGCTCACCGTAAGACCTACAATGGTATCTTGAACGATGAGAAGCTGGATGGTGCTACAAAACGCACGAAGTTGGATGAAATCAACAAGAAAATTAATGCTATTCAACGTAAGGCTAACCAAAGTTACCTTAATTATAAATACATTCAAAACCCTCAGAAATAAAGGGCTACCTTCGGGTAGCCTTTTGGATTTCTTAAAGAAAGGAAATGATACACCATATTAAAAACATCTATTACCTACGAAGGTACAGGTACTCAGGCTGTCTTTGACATACCTTTTGATTACCTTAAAGGCTCCTTTGTAATAGCCACTGTAGACGACACAACCCTTGATTATGTGGTCGCTAATCGTCAAGTCACGTTCTCTCCGGCACCTGCCACTGGGTCTCTTATAGTTATCCAAAGGCAAACCTCAACGGAACGCTTAATATCTTGGCAGGATGCCAGTGTCCTTAAGGCTTCTGATATGACCCTAGCACAAGTACAGCAGTTACATATTTTAGAGGAACAGCAAGACTGGATAAAAACTAACAGTATGGTAACTGATGACGAGAACCGCTGGAACGCACTGAATCACCGTATTATCAACGTAAGCGACCCTATAAATGACCAGGATGCAGCCACCAAGAACTACGTCGAAAACCTCGGCAACTCCTTTAAGACCCTTTTGGATACCACGACAACTCACGATATCCAGAGGCTCGAAAGCAAGACCCAAGAAGGACTTGCAGCTCTCGACCGGCAAACCACACTGGACTTAGAGACGCTCAAAGCTCTCTCCGAGGAAATGAAAGAGATTGCAAAGGATGTCAATGTATTTATACCAAGTGTAACTGAAAATATTATTTCTTGGACAAATAAAGCTGGACTTCCTAATCCTGACCCAGTGAACATTAAAGGTGAACAAGGGAGTCCCGGTAAAGATGGTGTTGACGGCATCAATGGCAAAGACGGAACAGCAGCCACAATTACTATCGGAACCGTAACAACAGGAGAGCCGGGCAGTAATGCAAGTGTAACCAATGTCGGAACAGATACAGCGGCCATACTTGATATATCAATCCCCAGAGGTGATAAAGGCGCAGATGGTGCAGGTGCAGGTGATGTAATAACTGCTGCCGATAACACTTTCACAGCTACAAATACCTTTTATGGAGTTTTAAAAACAAAATCTGACATGCAGGCAGTCGGCTCATTACCGACAGTCTTACAACGAGGGGACTCAAATATTCAGACCTATACCCTTAAAAACGGTTTGAGCCGAAGTGTAGTATTTAGAGACACTGGCGATATGACTGGATATGCCAAAACGTTTATTATTTCTGTTGCTCGGTCAGGCGGAACTGGAACATTCAGCATTGGTTCTAACAATGGCATTGGAGCTAATACTCCTACAGTTTACATGGTGGATGGTGCCTTGCCTGATATTGTTGATGGCGAAGTATTGAAAATAGCCATGGAAGTTAATGAGCCTGCAAATGCTATCTTTATCTATATCCTCGGAAAGGTGGCATTGTAACATGGGCTTGTCAAGCAAATTGATATTAGCGTCAAAGAAAGCAGGAACGCTTATAAACTGGCAGGGAAACGCAAGCCTTGCTTTGACATATGCAGGAATAGACGCATATGTATACAGTTATACCCGTGCTTATCAAGATGAAGGAGAGGGGAGCTTGTCTCCTTTACTGCAAACAGTTAAAAACGATACCCAAATTTATAATTTAACTCTTGCAGTCGATCCTAATAGCATAATGTTATTTGAGGCAGCATTGTACTTTTATAATCTTCCGGAGCCTGCCCCGCCTGCTTCCAAAAGGTTTACTGGGCTGTCAAGGCTTATTGTTCACTCTACGACAGGAGGAAGTCCATTTGTCATAGATAATATGGACAGTCTTTTTGATCCTAACAGTAATTCTTATAACATTTTCAGTGATGATTTAGCTAATTGGGGCTATACAAATCTAACAGCAGCAGCGACTTTAGATTTTACTTTTGAATTGGAGTGGTACGAATGATACAGAAGGTTATTAAATATAAGCACGAAGGTAATACGTATGACAGCTTTTCGCAGCTAAAGCAGGCATACCCATATATCAGCTTTCCTATAGGGGCAGGCGATGATGTTCTGTTGGCTTTAGGTATTGAAAAGGTGGAAGCATACCCACCTTTGGAACGCTGTAAGGAACTGCTAATCAATGCCGCTAAAATGCACAGAAATACCGCAGAGGTCGCCCCTGTTGAATACAAGGGTAATACCTATGACTTCGATACTGATAGCCGTGACAGGCTGGATATTGCGCTAAAAGCTTTATCGGTACAGGGTGAAGATGCAACAATCGGCTGGGGCATGGCAGACAACACAAAGTCTGTAATTAATGCGGCTGATATTATGGGCGTATTTGTAACAAGCGCAGTCAGAAGCAATGCACTGCATGAGCAGTACCGGTCGATCAAAGAAAAAATCGAAGCTGCTAAAAGTGTGGAAGAGCTGAATAAAATCAGTTTAGGAGAAACAATTGAATAACGACAACCTTCAAGACGAAGTACTGAAAATAGCACCTCCGGTCGGAGTATCCACACTCTCCGTACTTGGGGTGCCTTTATCTGATATGGTCTATATAGCGACCATTTTATACATCTTGGTACAGATCATATGTACCATCTATAAAACAATTAAAACAACAAAAAAGGAGTGATTACTTGAAACTATCCGAACACTTTGACTCGTCTGAATTTGCTTGTAAATGCGGATGTGGTGGGATGAATAAGGGCGCAGGTGTAAATCCTCGATTGGTTCAAGTCTTGGAAGCCATGCGCCAGATGTGTGGCTGTCCTCTGGAACTCTCCTGTGCTTATCGCTGTCCTACCCATAATGCAAAAGTAGGTGGTGTCTGGAACTCCCAGCACGTCTACGGCGAAGCTGCTGATGTCCAAACGCCTCCCGGCTATACTCCTTCGGAACTCTATGCAATCGCAGAGAGAGCTGGCGCAGATGGCATTGGTATTTACGAGTGGGGAGTCCATGTGGATGTCAGGGGGTATGCTGCCAGATGGTAAAATACGACTCTAAGAAACTTGACCAATTAGCAGAGCTGGAATTAGAGGCTCTATTGGCTGGTCTTGAAGATGAAGAAATGAAACGCAGCCCTGCGTTCCTTGAGAAAGTCCGTAAGTTCCTAAAGGATAACCGACTGGAAACGACCCCAGACAACCCAAAGCTCCCTCAGCTCCAAAAGATTACTGAGGAGCTTCCTATATTTGAGAATGAGGTGACTGTAAATTAATTGGACACCTGAACAAATAGCCCGTGCAAAGGAGGACTTTCGAGTCTTCCTTTTCATTGTCTGGAAAATGATAGGGTTACCTGACCCTACTCCTATTCAATACGATATGGCGTTCACCATGCAGAACCCTTCCAGTGACCGTATTATCATTGAGGGGTTCCGTGGTGTCGCTAAATCTTTTATAGCCTGCGCCTACGCTGTATGGAGGCTCTGGCGTGACCCTCAGATAAAAGTAGAGGTTATCTCTGCTTCTAAAGATAGATCAGATGCTAACGCCGTCTTTATCAAAAGAATTATTCAGGTATTACCTTTTCTTGAAGAACTGCTCCCTCGCAGGGGTCAGAGGGATACCCAGAACCTTTTTGATGTCGGATTAGCAACCCCTGATATTTCCCCTAGTGTTAAGTCCGTTGGTATCACAGGTCAGATTACGGGTACCCGTGCCGACCTACTGATAGCTGATGACGTGGAGGTTCCAAACAACTCCGGGACACAGATGCAGAGGGATAAGCTCTCTGAGTCTGTTAAAGAGTTTGATGCTATCTTGAAACCGGGTGGACAGATAATCTATCTTGGTACTCCTCAAAATGAAATGTCGCTATATAACGAGCTTCAAAAGCGTGGCTATGATGTCATTATTTATCCGGTAGTTTACCCTGAGACCTCTAAGGAACGTGAAGAATATGGTGCTAACTTAGCTGGCTGTATCGCTCAGTTATACGACTCCAATCCTGAGGCTTACGCTGGCTATCCGACTGACCCAGCCCGCTTCAACGAAGAAGAAATTGCTAAGAGACGTTTGTCTTATGGCAAGGCTGGCTTTGCTCTCCAGTTCAAACTCAACACGAACCTCTCAGATGCCGAGAAGTACCCTCTCAAGGTATCAGACTTTATTGTCGCCGACCTTGACCTTGAGGAAGCATCCTTGCAATGGTCGTGGGCTTCTGGAAGCTCTCAGAGGCTCCCTGACGTTCCTTGTGTTGCCCTCAAGGGTGATTACTTCTATTCGCCTTTACTCCGCTCACAGGAGGTCTCTAAGTACACAGGGACGGTCATGGCGATCGACCCCAGTGGTAGAGGCAAAGATGAAACTGCCTACGCTATTGTTAAGTTCTTAAACGGCTATTTGTTTCTTATGGAAGTCGGTGGGTACCGTGAAGGTTACACTGATGCTACTCTGAAAGCCTTAGCCACTAAAGCTAAGTTCTATGGAGTCAATGAAATAGTTGTCGAAGCTAACTTTGGTGATGGTATGTTCGTTCAGCTCCTAAAACCTGTGCTTAATGCTATCCACCCTTGTTCTGTTGAGGAAGTCAAGAACAGTAAGCAAAAAGAACTTCGTATTATCGACACTCTTGAGCCTATAATGATGCGACATAAGCTGATTGTGAATACCTCAGTTATCCGTGAAGATTACCGGGTGTACGAGAAAGACCCCGCTTATTCTCTCATTTACCAGCTCACTCGTATCTCCAGAGACCGTGGAGCCTTGGCACATGATGACCGCTTAGATGCTGTCACTATGGCTGTAGCCCATTGGTTGGAGGTATTGGATAGGGATGCTCAGGTAGGCATGGAGGAGTTGCTCGAAGAAGAACTTGAAAAGTGGTTAGACCCTGATAGAGGCATAGGTTACATTGAAGAAGCTCCTGTTACAATAAAGAAGAATAGTAATAGGAATTATGATGATTTGAATTTACTAAATAATTTCTTTGGCTAATTCTAATTGTCACACATATAACCATAACGCTATTGTCACATATAAGTGAAGAAGGGTTCCAAAGGTTATATAATGGTTACCTCTGGGTTCTCTCGTGGTAATGGACACGAGTATTCCAGAGGTAACCATTACGACTCCTCGGTTCTCCTAAGGGTAGTAGTTACTTCCTTCCTCCTGAGTAACTACTACCTCTTTTCTTATCTAAGACTGGCAAAGGAGGCTACCTACTATTATTAACCTAAAAATAACACTCATAAGATTACTTATTACCATAATAGCCACAGTATTCTTCGTGTGGCTCATTGATACGTTAGCTTTGCTAACTACCTGCACGACCAACAAACCTAACTACGATGCAATCATAGGGCTTCTAAAGGTAGTCCAAATGATGCTCTCTGCAATACTTGGTTTCAACTAAGGTCAGCAATACTGACAAGGAGGATTACTCGTGAATAAAAACCTACAGCTCATAGTGTCGTTGACCCTTGGGATTCTCTTAGGTTCCTTTGGATTCTATTGGTTCTCCAAACAGACACCCACTGCTGTTGCGACACCCGCTGCTACCAATAAACAGCTATCGACAACTACCAGTCTCTCAGTAACCCCTAAGGATTCCCCAGAGGCTCCCGACTTGGCTGTCAATCAGAAGTATGTCGCTACCATCAATAACAAGAAAGTAGAGGTACCGATCACCAATGTTCAAGCTCAAGGAAATACTACCTCTGCTTCTCCAACTTCTGCTACTCCTTACACTGCTACTGTGCAGCAGGAAGTAGACATCACCCCTCTGGTCAACCTCATGGTTCCCCGATGGGAGCTTGGTGTCGGCTTAGGGAGACATGAAAGTGACACCTATATCCCGGTGTCCATGCAGAGGAACTATACCTACAACAAAGCAGTTCAACTGGAGCTGCATATAGACCCAAGTGACCAAAAGGTTACTGGTGTCGAACTACAACATAAATGGAGATTTTAAGGGCATAAAAAGAAGGTATGACGTGATGGTTACTTGGAAATAACTACGCCATACCTTGTAGTCTTAGCTCTTAAAGAGACGTTTAGCTATTACATTAGCAATAACGTTCACGGCAATAGGCAAGACCACAGAGCCTATCACAAAGGAAATTACTTCCTTCAAAATTAGCATCACTCTTTCCTTGTGTTATTTCCGAGACCATTCTTGGAAATCGGATGCTGTCGTTAATTATATCTAAACGTTTCTCCAAAGTCAAAACTTCAATAGGAGATTTTAAGAATGACGAACCTACCAATCGACTACTACACAGCCGCCGAGGTAGCCACAATGCTACGACAAACAAAGAGAGACAAGATTTATACTATGTGTCGCTCTGGGGAGCTTAAGGCTTTCCTGTTTGGTCGCACATGGCTCATCGAAAAGGAATATTTTGATAAATGGAGAAAAGCCCAGATACCATCTTAGCCACTGAGTTAGATTAATCTAACCTCTAATACCCTCTCAATAGTGACCAAGATAGTGACCTGAGCTTTCAAGAAGCGCATAAACACTGGGTTTCTACCACTTATTAAATTATCACTATATTATACCAAAAACAGGCAAGCTTGCACAACTATATGTAAATATTAAAATTACGAAAAACATTTTATATTTATATTACAATAAAAAAGTACCATATCTATTGTAGTTATGGTACAAATCAAATCTCTATTTACCTAACACACAAATGCCTTAATTATTTCTCGAAAAATCTCCTCTTTGTTCATATTTCCAGAACTACTTTTATGATACAAATAAAAAAAGTTATCCCGCTCTCTTTCAGAGCCGTTTAAAAGTGCAATTACATCTTTAATTTTCACAACTTTTTCTTCCGCTCTTGATTTAAAAACAATATTAATACTAGAAACATCCGGTTTATTAAAACCACTATAAAATTGTGCAGCACTTAAAATTACAAAATCAAACGTCTCTTTTTTAGATTGCGCATAATTTTTGAGAGCCGTCAACACTTTCATTATATCTGTTTTTGTATTTAACTGCATTTGGCGGGAATTCTCACTAATCTTGATAGCATCTGATGATTCAAGCTCCTTAATTTCATTATTAAATTTATCCATTAATTTTTCATCCAGAGTCCAACTATCATAACTCATAGTTACATATCGTTCTATTGCCTTAAAAGTTTTCTCTATTCTATCAAGGATTTCACCACCAGTTATTTTTGGTAACAAATATGCCTTATATTCAGCTTCAGATTTCCATAATGGATGTCTACGATCCCTGCGACTAAAATATTCTTTACTTAAATCATCTGTATGTTTATTTTTAATTAAATATATGATGTCATCATCACATAAAAGTGAAATTTTCAAATTGTCTTTAAGACTTATTCCCGTTTCGCCTAACGCTTCAACTGAAAATAACCTTTTTTCTTCTGTACCTGTATCTTTATCAATTTGCAATATTATATTCTGCATAATATATATCTCATACAGGACAACTGGATGATTTTGTATCCATTTTCTTTCTGCATCATGAGCATAAACAACATTTTCAATTACACTTATAGCACTTTTCTTATAGGCTAGTTTGTACTCCATCAACTGTTTATCTTCATTTACCGGCTGCTTAATAATAGTCAATGAAGTTAATAATCTCTTATGGTCAATATTTATCGTCTCAAACCCTGTAAAAAAAGCATCCCTAATCAAATAGTCAAGTCGGTCAACATCAATTACTTTAGAATTAAGCAAAGAAATAAAACAATTCAACAAGCTATTTCTTTCATTAACTTCAGAATATTTATAACCGGTTATACATCTAGCAAAAAACTCTTTATTGAACGAAGATGGAAAGAACATATCAAATGTTGTAATTCCAATAATAGCACTCATTATTTCATGGGGTGCTGCAGAGCGACTATCTTCTTTTGGTACATCATTTGAAAAAATTTGGTCTCCTACTACGTTCTTTAACCTTTCATGCAGCTCTGTATATTTTCCACTTTGTAGGTCATTTAAATAAAATTTCTCTCCAGTATGAGAAAATGGAGCATGACCGACATCATGCAACAAACACGCTAATAAAAAAGTTGCTTTCACCTCTTCTAACGAGATTAAACTATCAATATTAGAATACTTTGATTGTAATTCTCCTAATATAGTATTAACTGCTATTTCTCCTAAATGAAAAACGCCTAATGAATGTATAAACCGATTATGGATAGAAGAAGCATATAAAGGCGAATAACTTGTTTGAGTTATTCGCCTTAAACGCTGGAAAGCAGCCGTATCTATAATATCACGCACATACTTTATTGGTATATCAATATATCCATATATTGGGTCTTTCCATTGTTTTACATCCATTACGCACAAGCACCTAGTTTCGATATGGATTGTTCGTCTACAAAAGCTCTTAAAACATCTAACGAAATATACCCTCTAAAATATTTTTCTAAGCTTTCTATAGAAATCCCTTCTTTAAGTAATATACCAAATTTCCCATTTGATTGTTGTTCTTCAAAAAAGTCAGAATAATTTCTAAACATTGCCTCAGTACAATCCCTTGATAAAATTAAAATAGCCTTTTCTCCCTTTTCACAAAGAAATTTCACGACTTCTGCACCATAATTTTCTAATTCCTCATATGAAACAAACCTTTTTTCGGAGTTCTTAGTTAAAATTTCTATTAATGCATTTGCTGCTAAATCTTCAATTCCAATGTAAAAACACATAATATACCTCCATATTCAAAACAAAATTAAGTGTAATCGTAATAAACACATTCACAAACTATTTTACTTATTATATCACATATTTGAGATAACAGGTGTATTTAAATATGTACTTTTTCATTAAAATACACCATTATTTTTTGCTTTTGCATGTTCTTTGTTTTTTCTTATTTTCTCTTCTCTATTTTTATTAAACTCTTTTTTCTGAAATTCTTTATCATAAAAATTTACTTTGTAGGTTTCCTCAACTTCACATCTAGTACTTTTAAAAAGGAAATTAAATGTAGCATAATAATTCTTATCTTCAATTGCATCAAAAATCTTAAAAATACTTTGAGTTTTCTTTTTTTGTTCAGTATACGGAAAAAGAATTCCTGAAAATATTAAATATCCATTTTCTGAACCATATGGATCTAACTTTATCGGTAATGTCAAAACAACTCTTTTTTTACTAGCAGAATATTCTTTATTATAGACAGACATTAATATGCTATCTATTTTTTTACTTCCACCTGTGCTGAAGTTAATTGATTCAATATTTTTTTGTGACATTAATTTAGGTGGTATCTGATTTCTATCATATTTTTCATCATACCGTACAGAAAAAACAGGATAATTAAGTAATATCTCAGTTATTTCAAGCGGCTGATTGGACTTATTTTCAAATCTTACCTCCCCTACTAATAAATGCATACCAGATAACTCGTTTTCATTTATCGGAATCAATTCAAAATTCTCTGCATTTACAACAAATTTAGCTTTTGTTTCACTAAAAGTATCAAACTGAATTTTCGCTAAGAATAAAGTTGCGATTAATGCTATCAGACTAATGCACAATGAAATATTACTTTTTATTTCTACACTCACTCTTTTCTTCTCCCGAATAATTTCATTTTATATACTAATTATCACAGCCTGCAATTCTTTATACTTAGGCTCAATAACAAAATTTCCAGCTTCGTCAATAATGCCCCATTGCTCGCCTTTTTTGACCACTGCCAGACCACGGGTATAACTTCCGATATCAGTAATACCCGGTAACTCGGCCACCGTATCACCTTCTCTGCTGATCAGGCGCCATTTACCATTAAACTTGGCCGCAGCCACCTTTTCAGTAAAGAAATTAGCTTCATCAAATTTAGGCCGTACAATCGGTAAACCTTCTTTGCTCACATATCCCCATTTTTCTCCGATTTTATAAGCAGCGATGCCGTTGGAAAACGGTCTGGCATCATTATAAACGCTCTTTGTCACCGACGGCCCCTGCAAATCGATAAACTGTACTTTATCACCGGTTTTAGCCACGGCAATACCTTCGTTAAACGAAGAAAGCTCATCATATTCAATAGGAATGATCACTTCGCCATTCTTGTTGACATAACCGCTCTTCTCATCCTTCATAACCAAAGTCAAACCGTCGCCACCACCATTATAAGGCCCCACAAAATCATATTTAGTGGTAATTACCAGATCACCTTTAGTATTGATAAAACCACGTTTCTCATTATCAGCAACAGTATCAAACATACTGACATCGTATTTCCCTGGATGCTTTACATAATCATAGTGGTCAGTTATAGAACTCATCGCCATAGAATTTAAAATCGTATTGCCGATAAATCCCAGCGGCGAAAATTTGCTCACCCGCACCTTGACCTGTGCAACGCCATCATGAAAAGACGATACCTCTTTATATTTAGTTACAAAGGCTACCTGCCCCATCTTATCAATAAAAGTCACCTTACCGTCAACAAGCGTTCTGGCCAAGCCTTCGCTAAAAGGCGCAGCCTCTTTATACTTGCCACTGATAACCTCTGCCCCTGCAGAATCAATGTAACTCCAAACCTTGCCTTTTCTTGCAGCCGCTAAACCCTCTGCAAAGCTGCTGACATCGTCAAATTGTGCCGGGATCACCAATTTACCGGTCACATCGACAAATCCCCACTGCTTGCCAATTTTTACAGCAGCTAATCCTTCGTTGAAAAGTTTCACATCATCAAACTTATTTTGACCTATTAGTATGCCATTAGCGTCATAATAGCCAAACTTTTTCTCTTTCGAAGCAAAATAACTGCCATCATCATTTTGCCAGATAGTGTCAAACTCCATTGGCAAAATCACCCTGCTGCCGGCATCATAAATAGCGAATTTTTTATTTTCGCCCTTCACCCGCATAATACCTTTGCCTGTAATAACTATCTCACTGAACTCGAACGGTAAAATCACCCTGCCCTGCTGATAGACAACGCCCCAGTTTTTACCGTCTTTCACCTTCACCAGAGCAGCAACATCAGCAGCTAAACAGCTTTGCACCATCATCAACAATGCCATGCACATACCAACTAAAACCCTTACCATACTTTTCAACCCAATTCATCTCCCAATTAAGGTCTCCTGTGATTTAAATCTCTCATAGAAAACATTACCATTATATTTTTACACATCTCTGGTCAAAGCCGTTTTAACGCTTCTTACCAAAAATCTGCAGCAGCCGTAAAAACAGGTTAATAAAATCAAGATACAAAGTCAGTGCACCCAGCACCGCAAATTTAGCAATACTGCTTTCATCGTCATCTATGCTGTGAGCTATTTTTTTTAGCTTTTGCATATCGTAAGCAGTAAGGCCAACAAAGATAACGATCCCCACATAAGTAAGAATCCACATCATAGTGTCATTTTTCAAAAACATATTGACGACCGAAGCGATGATCAGACCAATCAAAAGCATAAACAAGATACTGCCCATTTTGCTTAAATCCTTTTTAGTGACATATCCCAAAAGAGCTGTTGCGCCAAAAGTACCTGCCGTTATCCCAAAAGTCGTTGCAATGGACTCCTGCGTATACATAAGAAAAATTGCCGACAGTGTAACGCCGGTTACAGCTGAATAAACAAAAAACAAAAAGCTGGCCATACTCGCACTCAGCGAATTGATTTTGCTGCTGATGATCATAACCAATACGATCGGCGCAAACAAAAACGCATAAAACGTTATTTGACTACCAAAGATCAGATTTAACAATGCCGGAGAATGTGCCGTATAATAGGCGACTATCCCCGTTGATAAAAGTCCAAAAAACATCCACCCATAAACCTGGGCAAAAAAGCTTTGTACAATACTTGTACGCTTAACTGATTCCACATATGATTGATTTTCCATAAATTTACCCTCCTTAAAACACTAATTATATAATACTAAAAATACTCCACTTTTCCAAATTTAGTTAATTGCAAAAAAACATAAAATTCCATCAAAATCTACTTTTATAATGCCTTAACTTATAATAGCGCGCAATGCGGCCTTTTGTTCAAGTGTGCCATAAATATTATGTCCTTGATTATATGCAAATTCACCACTCTCATAGGTAAGCATATAAATAGGACAAATCATAGTTTTACGTAAAAAAAGATATTCTAATTACCACATATAAGCAAGGATTAATATCTTGGCGGGATGCAAATGCAATTAGAACTTTCAATATAGAACTAGTACAAGTATAGAAACTACATATTTAAAGAGGCAACAAGATTGTAAAAAAAAAACAACATGGTTACTGATTACGAAAATCATTAGAACGCATTTTAACACCATACTATTAATGAAAGAAATTGCGAAGGCTATCAATGCGTTCATATTGCTAAATTATCGCTATATTATACTAAAAACAGGTAAGCTTACACAACTATACGCAAATATTTAATATAGTCAACTAATATTTTTACTAAACAACTGATAATTCAATAATCAGCTTATTTTCAAACTCCATAATGTTCAAGTTGCTGAATAAGTTTTGTTATTTCAAAAATACTTTCCCTCCTTTTTACATCCAATTTGTATTTTTTTATAACTTTTCTATAAACACATTCCCAAAATGCAGCAACCATATTATTTTCTGATATTTCAATAATAGAAATTGGTTCTTTTTTCCTTAATAAAATAACATATGCACCCTCTTTGATATGAATAATATTCTGACAAATATCATATTCATCATCCAGTATCACATAATAATTTACATTTCTTTCAAGCAACTCTAACAAATTAACAAGGTGTTTTTTGTAATCATATGCAGAATAATAGTATTGTTTTCCAAATATAATTTCTGATCCGGCAATCGGAACTACTCCTTTTAGTATATCGTTGAAAGCGGCCAATGGCATTATGTCTATAAATAGCTGTTCTTCTATTACATTATACAAATGGCAATTATCCCGCATCATAATCTCTAAAAATGTTCTGTTAGAAGTAATCCCGCAACTATCCATCAATCTATTCAAGATATCATTAGGTATCGTAGTAAAAGATAGTGATCTGCTTCTAGAAATACAATTAGGAAAATTGCCAGTTCTTTCCAACGCATGCCTAAAAAAAATAGATCTGTACTGCTCAAAATCATAAGTTCTTCCAATTTTACGGCACAACATAATATATCCGTCAAATTCATTTTCAAACCCACTAATTACTTTTTTATCAAAACCTAATAATGTAAGACTCTGTTCTTTACAACATGAAATTGAGGTAGACGAAAGTACAGCACAATCAGAAGCTATAAACAAGGTTCGACGAAAAAGTCCATCCTTTAAACGTGGATAATAATACATGTCTATATTACCGCTTAATATATAAGGCAACCATAAATTCATTAATTCAAGAATACCATTTAGATTTGTAACAGCAGGTATTATTATTTTAAAGTAACATTTCATATTGATTAACTTATTCAATATCTTTGATAAATATTTAGTATATTCAGAATTCTCCAGCAACCATTCTGTATTTTCATCTGTTGTTATCTTTATAATGCAAGATTTTTTTTGCTCCAGTATCCTGCTTAAAAAAAGTTCCAATGCCTGCCTTTTGCCTTCATTGCCAAAAAAAGTATTTATCCCATCTTCCACGTGTTTAATTCTTTTGGAGTCCAAATTAAAAACATCATTTTTATCAATATCACTTTCCCCTTTATTATTAGGAATCATACAACAATCTATTGCTCTCAAAAACAAACCTGCATTATTTATTCCGTCATTCATCGTTCCTGAAAGCCACTCTAAGAGAACATCCTCAATAAGCTGTTCCTCTGTAAAAGTTCTTATTCTTTCCATTCCTAAAATTTCAGCTAATGTAAAACGTTGATACTCTCCATTACAGCGCTTAGCAAAATATTTTGCCATTGCTTTTATATGATTGATATTCCTCGGTATGTTCCGCCGACCCTTTCTCAATCTGCTAATCATTGATGGATCTACATTGATAGCCTTAGCCAATTTAATGTTCGAAGTATGCGTAACCGATAATAAAAATACTAATTTATCTGCGAAATTCATAATATCACCTCTATTATAATACGATAACACAGACATAATAAAGCAACAATAAAATTGCCATATTATGTCAATGCCAAATTTGAATTTAGGGTTTTAAAAATCCAACTTTCATATATAATTATTTATGAATTTAAGCAAATAATAATTATTATTTCATTTGGAGTACACAAAATTATGAAAACACATTTTTCAATTGCTGAAATAAAAACCACTATGAAATACCTTGAATCTTTATTTGATGTTGTAAGATTAGTGGATCCAATCGAAACCGCTATTCTAACAATAAAAAACGGTAAAATTCATCGCGAAAAATATTCATGCTATAAAGTATGGGATAAAAAAAACAGATGTGAAATCTGCAGCAGTATATGTGCATTAACCGCTCAATGTCCCAAAACAAAACACGAATTTTTGTCAAATAATATTTTCTATGTAGTTTCGCAACCAATTTACATTATCTTGACAGAAAAAGAAATTGTAAAAGCAGTATTAGAAATTATCAGTAGAACTTCTGATCATCTTCTGGAAACTCCTATTCAACAACAAAATTTTTTTGCTTTGCTCAACGAAACTCAGCGAAAACTTTATGAAGACGAATTAACAGGAGTATATAATAGACGCTATTTAAACGAATTTCTATTTCTACAGCATAAAAACTCTAAAATTCCAGAAAAATTAACTATTATTTTTATGGATCTACAAAATTTTAAACTCATTAATGATACTTATGGCCATTTAATCGGAGATAAGCTTTTAAAAAATATAGCTCAAACCTTAGTAGCTAATGTAAGAACCCAAGACTCTGTAATACGATTCGGTGGCGATGAATTCATTATCATACTAACAAACTGTACTGAAGACCACATTCAATATAAAATTGATAAATTAAAGGCAAGATTATATGCAATATGTTACGATACAAAAAGCAATTTACATATAACAGCAAATTTCGGCTATTCACATTCTAATAAATTTATTCTTTCTGATGCAATGCTACAAACTATGATCCAAAAAGCAGATTCAATGATGTATAACGAAAAAAAATTAGCAAAAAAATCTTTAAACAGTACTTTTATTTAAAATATATTAAATTTTCAAACAATGAAATATACGGTGAATTATGAATAATTTAAAAATATTTTTATCATTTTGTTGGATTATAATTTACTTTAGTTTTTCAATCATCACTTTCCCAACAATTACTGCAGCTGAAAACAATACTATAAAAATCGGTTATATCGATTACACTGGCTTTATTGACAAGAAACCAGATGGATCTTATTCTGGTTATGGAGTTGACTATCTTACTCAAATATCGCGAAGTACAGGTTGGAAGTATGAATTCATTTACGATTCATGGGATACCCAACTTAAAAATTTAAAAGAAGGCTCTATTGATTTTCTTTGTCACGCACAAATAACCCCAGAACGTCAAAAAAATTATCTATTTTCTAAAAATTCCATAGGTTATGAACACAATATAGTTTATGCAGCCTTAAATTCCAATTACTACTATAACGATTATCAAATGTTTAATGGCATGAATATAGCCTTTTTAGCCGGCAGTTCCCAAAATGATCAATTCTTGGAATGGTCAAAGATGCATAACTTTTTTTATACCAGCAATCTTTATCCCACAGAAGAAGCAGCATTCGATGCCCTTAATAATAATTATGTTGATGCCGTTGTTATGGGCAGTTTATCAAACCAAAAAGGTTATAAAATAATCGGAAAATTCGATTATGAGCCATTTTATTTTATGACATCAAAACAAAATAAAGAATTGCTCATAGCTTTAGATAACGCTATTACAAACATCAAAGTTTCCAACCCAAGCTTCGAATTTTTATTGCATAAAAAATATTATGAAAATAGCCATATTAATAAAGATCCATTGTTTACACGTCAAGAAGCTGAATACATAAAAACTTGTGGTACTATAACAATCGGGCAACTGCCAAATCGCTATCCTTTATCTCATTATGACTACGAAAGTAATAAACTTGAAGGCATAAATGAAGATTTGCTATCGCTCATCGCTGAAATCAGCGGTTTAAAATTCGAATATAAACCTATTGCTCTGACAGAGAAACCATTATCAGCGCTGAAAGATAATAAATTTGACATGGTAGCTGGAATTTTAAAGACAGAAGAATTGCAAAAAGACCCAGTATTTTCCATATCCGATACTTTATTTAAAAGCAATATTGTTTTAGTTACTACTAATGGAAATCACTTTAATCCCTATAAGCATTATAAGATAGCTGTAAAAACATCCTTTGAAGCAATGCAGAATTATATTAATAGTAACTACCCTAATTTTGATATTATTTACTATACAACTGATGAAGAATGTCTTGACGCAATCGTCAATGGTAACGCTGATATTATGTTACAAAATGTTTATGTAGTTAACTATCTCTTACAAAAACCAAAATATGAGTCACTAAATATTTTTCCTCAAAACTTTATTGATGAAAATAGCTGTATTGCAACATTAAGCAAAAATAACCCTTTGCTCCTTTCCATAATAAATAAGACTCTTGCTGTCATAGATGACCAACAACGCAGAACGATTGTTCTTGACAACACTATAGCAAAGCCTTATCAATTTACGTTAAGTGACATTTTATATAAATACAAAGCAGTATTAATAGTTGGCATTTTATCTTTATTAATTTTATGCCTTATGTTTCTGGTCATCTTTAAAATGAAAATTAAAAATTTTCAAATGATGGAAGAAAAAAATCAACAACTAATGGACACTCTAATACAGGCTGATGAAGCAAGTCAGGCAAAAAGCCGCTTTCTTGCCCGTATGAGCCATGAAATAAGAACACCAATGAATGCTATTGTTGGTCTGACCGAAATTGCTAAAAAGCACCTTACTGACCCAAACCGTATTGAGCAGTATCTATCTAAAATTGATTCAGCTTCACATGTTTTGCTGAATATTATCAATGATGTACTGGATATGTCGGCAATCAAAAATAATAAATTGAAAATAGCTCATGAAAAATTTGATATGAAAAAAATCATTAATTCCATTACTGCGATTTACTATAACCAATGCAAACAAAAAGGAATCAAACTTGAAGTAATTTCAGCCTGTTTAACTCATGAAATACTTATTGGTGATTCGCTCCGCGTCAATCAAATTATACTAAACTTGATTTCAAACGCTTCTAAATTCACGCCAGCTGGTGGTAAGATTCGTTTTGAAATAACCGAAAAAGCATACAAAAAACAAACCATATTCATACGTATTATTGTTTCTGATACGGGAATAGGAATGACCCCGGAAATGTTAACAAGACTCTTTAATACCTTCGAACAGGAAAATGCTAATACAGCACAACAATATGGCGGTAGCGGACTTGGCCTGTCAATAGTTAAAAATCTAGTAGAATTAATGCATGGATCAATCTCAGTAGAATCAAAAAAAGGAATTGGATCTATGTTTACTGTTGATTTGCCTTTTTCTATTCCTGAAATTGACGAACTTTCAAGCTCAAAAAGTATTAATGATCTACGTGTTCTTGTAGTTGATAATGACTGCGCATCCAGAATTTATATGACAAGCATCTTAGACAGGATAAATGTTCAATATGATATTGCCACAACTACTGAGCAGACGGTAAAGATGCTATCTACTGCTGATAAAGCCGGCAAACATTATGATATTTGTTTTATTGATTGTAAAGCTTCTTTTGCAGACAGTATAACTTTAACTAAAAATATCAGAAAAATTTATGATAAAAAAGCATTAGTAATCATATTATCGGCTTATGATATTTCCGAAATTGGTGAAAATATGGAAACAAGCGGCGCTGACATATTTCTGCAAAAACCATTATTCCAGTCTACTGTTTTTAATATGTTAATATCACTTACCGATAAAAATTATATTAAAGGAACTTTTCACAAAGAGAGTTATGATTTTCATGGAAAGAAAGTTTTACTTGCAGAAGACAATGCTCTTAATACTGAAATAGCAATTGAACTATTAAATTCAGTCAATCTTAATGTTGATCATGCCGAAAATGGTCAAATTGCTGTTGATAAGTTTTTAACAGCACCTATTGGTACCTATGATATTATTCTTATGGATATCCAAATGCCAGTTATGAACGGATATCAGGCCACAAAAACAATCCGTTCAAGTTCTCATCCTAATGCTAAAAGTATACCTATTTTTGCAATGACAGCAGACGCTTTCACTGAAAATGTTGCTGAAGCTTTATCTGCCGGAATGAATGGTCATATTGCAAAACCAATAGATACACATATACTTTACCGCACACTATGTAACTGTCTGAGGCAGGCATAAAATCCAAATAAACTCTTTTGGCATTATGCGTCACTTTTTCTTGTGCTGCAAGCGTTTATTTCAGAAGCAAATAAACGTTTATAATTACGCACAAAAAACAACTATACCAATTGCAGCTACAGCTTACATACATACTTTTTTTAATAACATCCACAATATACTCATTATAAATAAAATGACAATTGCCCCATCAGAAGTTTTATAAATACAATCAATTACATAATACAACACCCGCCCCTTTTCATAAGGTCAGGTGTTAAACTTTTATAAAACAAATCTTTTCAGCAGATACTGAACGCCAATAATGATGGCAACTAAAAGCAGCAGTGCTTTAGTACGGTCCTTTAAATCAAAAACAGTTTTAGGCCTTCTTAGATAATCTAAGAAGGCCCGCATTTTTTCGTGACAGGTTACTTTTTTAGTGATATTTTGCTTAACTTCATGTTCACTGCAATAATTTTTACTCATAGCGCAACGCCTCGATAGGATCTAAAAGTGCAGCTTTACGTGCAGGGTAGATGCCGAAGAACAAACCAATACCAACGGAGAATACCACCGCAATGATAATAGTCGGTATGGAGATCACCGTTTGCCAACCGGCAAAATAGCTGATGGCATAGGAGGAACCGATACCTAAAATCACACCCAGTGTACCGCCGACAACGCCGATCACCATAGCTTCGATCAGAAACTGCAGCAGAATATTGTTGTAAGTCGCTCCAAGTGCTTTACGGATACCTATTTCCCGTGTCCGTTCGGTAACAGAAACCAGCATGATATTCATAATACCGATGCCGCCGACAAGCAGGCTGATAGCAGCTATGCAGCCTAACAGCAGGGTAATGGTATTAGCAGTTTCCATCATTGTTTCCATCAAAGCTGCCAGATTACGTACGGTGAAGTCATCATCATCGCCTGCTTTGATTTTGTGCCGCTGGCGCAGCAGCTGTTCTACTTCGCCCTGCACCTGGTCGATAACATTTTCATTTTCGGCCTGGATCGTTATCCTGTTGATGTGGGTAATACCCATCATGCGGTTTTGCGCCGTTGTCAGCGGTATGTATACCACGTCATCCTGATCCTGACCGCCAGCCGATTGACCTTTGGCTTCCAGGACACCGATTACCTGAAACGGTGCTTTATTGATACGCAGAGTTTTTCCAACAGCATCGCCTTCGGGGAACAGATTATCGACAATCGTCTGTCCGATAACACAAACTCTGGCTCTGCTGCTGAGATCACGTTCAGTCATATTACGGCCTTCAGCTAATTTATAGCTGCGGATATCCAGTACATTAGGTGTCGTTCCTTCAACACTGGCAGTCCAGTTTTGGTTGCCAACAACTAATTGATAAGATGAAGAAACAGCCGGGGCAATATAAGCAATGCCTTCGATCTGTTTTTCGATGGCGTAAGCATCTTCCGCCGTCAGACGCGCACCCTGACCGGCTGCCAAGCGTGCGCCGCTGGCAGTACGTCCGCCGGACATAACGATAAGCAGGTTACTGCCCAGACTGGAAATGTTATTTTTGACCTGTTCCTTAACGCCAAAGCCCAAACTGACCATGGCAATAACAGCGCCGACACCGATAATGATGCCCAAGAGCGTCAGCAATGTACGCAGCTTATTGGAAATCATTCCGTCAATGGCCATTTTGATAGATTCGTTAAACATGGTCAGCCCTCCATTCGTCACTGACCAGCTTACCGTCACGCATAGTTAAAATACGTTTGGTCTGCTCGGCGATATCCGGCTCATGTGTGACCATGACTACCGTTTTGCCGTTATCATTCATTTTTTTAAAGATATCCATAATTTCATAGCTGGATTTGGTATCAAGATTACCGGTAGGTTCGTCCGCCATAATAATGGCCGGGTCATTGATCAGTGCGCGTGCAATAGCCACACGCTGACGCTGACCGCCTGACATTTCCGTTGGATTATGGTCGATCCTGTCACCCAGTCCCACTGCTTCCAAAGCTGTTTTAGCCCGTTCCAGCCTTTCCTCTTCGCCAATACCGGCATAAACTAAAGGCAAAGCTACATTTAATTGTGCTGACAGTTTCGGCAGCAGATTAAAGTTCTGGAAAACAAAGCCGATTTTAGCATTGCGCGTACGCGCCAGTTCATCGTCACTATAGCCGGCGACTTCTTTGCCATCCAGATAATATTGTCCGGAGGTTGGTCTGTCCAGGCAGCCCAGAATATTCATCATTGTTGATTTACCACTGCCGGACGGTCCCATAATAGAAGTAAATTCACCGACACCGATTTCTACGCTGACGTGATCGAGCGCATGGACTACGGCATCGCCCATAACATATGTTTTCATAATATCTTCAAGCCTGATTACAGCAGTCATATGCGCAGCTCCTTTCATTTTATCAGTGCATCGGAGGGCCACCCATGCGATTACTGTTAGTTTGCGTTGCTTTAGCGGCCTTGACCAAAATTTTATCGCCTTCTTTAAGTTCAGGGCTGCTGACTGCGACCTTATCGTCACCGCTCAGACCGACTTCAACATCTACGTTGCGGATCTCTTTTGTTGCTTCATTATAAACCTGTACATAACGGCTGGTGCCTTCAGTCCGCAGGCAATTAGCCGGTACCATCAGTACACCGTCTGCTTCATTGACAATAATATTTGCGCGGGCTGTCATTGTTGGCAGCAATTTACCTTCCGAGTTGGCTACATCTACATAAACGGTGTAATAAATAACATTATTTTCGGTAACAGCTTTACGGGATACCAATCTTACTATACCTTCAAATGTTCTGTCCGGATAGGAATCAACTGTAAAGTTTACTTTCTGCCCTACTTTTACCTGTCCGATATCAGATTCATCAACCATGGTTTCGATCTGCATATTATCCAGATTGGCAATAGACATGATGACCTGAGGTTCGGAAATACCAGAGCTGATCGTCTGACCAACGGGGGTAGGTTTGCCTATGACATAACCGGAAATCGGTGTAGTGATGACAGTATCATTAACATTAGAAGTAGCCTGGTCATAATTTGCTTTCGCAACTGTATAATCGGCTTCTGCCAGATCATAATCAGATTTTGAAATAGCTCCTTTGGCCAGCAGTGCACTGTAACGATTATAAGTCGCTAAAGCATTTTCCATTTTGGCCTGCATTTGTGTTTGTGTTGCCGCCAGCGAAGTATCATCTAAACGTACCAGTACCTGTCCGGCATTGACATGATCGTTCTCTTCAACACAGACTTCAACGATACGGCCGGTTATTTTGGAACTGATATCGACATTATCTACGGCACTTAAACTGCCGGTAGCTGATATGCTGTCCGATAAATGTCCATATTCAACGGTCGCCGTCCGCACCGTTTCTTTAACTTCGGTACTGCTTTTATAATAACCATAGCCAAAATAACCGATCGCTATCACAGCTATCAAAAATCCCAGCAGATACTTATTACGTTTTATCCATGCTAACATCATACATCCCTCTTTACTTTCGTAAAATTAACAATTCTTATCAGCTCGTACTATGTTTAAAATTATAACTTATTCCATTCTTTTGGTCAAAACCTATGATAACGAATTTCTGTGTTTTTTTAATGACATTTTTTGCAAAAATTATGACAAAAAAGTGATTTCTAAAAACAGAAAAAGCAGTCTGCGCTGGGCGCAGGCTGCTTTTAGTTTAAAAATCAACCACGTATTTGTCCGTCGCCGCTGATAAGATATTTGCTGCTGGTTAGCTCCGGCAAAGCCATTGGTCCGCGTGCATGCAGTTTTTGTGTACTGATGCCAATTTCAGCGCCGAACCCGAATTCAAAGCCGTCTGTAAAACGTGTTGAAGCATTAACATAAACTGCAGCAGCATCGACACGCTGCTGGAACGTGCGGGCATGGTTATAGTCACTGGTGACGATACATTCAGAATGTTTAGTCCCATATTTAGCAATATGTGCAAGAGCCTCTTCCAATCCGCTTACTATTTTTACTGATAAACGCAGATCTCCGTACTCTGTGGCCCAGTCTGCTTCTGTAGCTGCCTGAATTCGTTTATCAAAAGCCTGCGTCTTACCACAGCCGATAATAGTGACGCCGGCGGCAAAATATTCTGTCAGCATCTGCGGCAAAAATTCAGCAGCAGCGTCTTCATGCACCAGTAATGTTTCCATAGCATTGCAAACTGCCGGACGCTGTACTTTAGCATTGATCGCAATCGCACGCGCCATATCATAGTCTGCACCTGCATCCACATAAGTATGACAGACACCGATGCCTGTTTCGATGACAGGAACCGTTGCATTCTGTACCACTGCCTGAATAAGTCCAGCACCTCCGCGGGGAATAACTACGTCGACCAGTCCGTTCATTTTTATTAAATCAGTTACTGCCTGACGATCACTGCTGTCAACGAACTGTATTGCTCCGGCAGGGATACCTGCCGCCTCTGCCGCTTGCGTCAGTATGCCGGCAATGACAATATTAGACTGCAGCGCTTCGCTGCCGCCCTTCAAAATAACCGCATTACCTGATTTTACGCACAAACCGATCGCATCAGCCGTAACATTCGGACGGGCTTCATAAATAATCCCGATAACGCCAAGAGGAACACGTACCTTAGTCACAATTAAACCGTTAGGCAGCCTGCGCCCGTCTAAAACGTTACCGACAGGATCTTCAAGCTGAGCTACCTGACGCAGACCTTCAGCCATAGCGTTGATACGTACCTGGGAAAGCGCCAATCTGTCTAACATCGATTCTTTCATATTATTAGCACTGCCGGCTTCCATGTCTTTGGCATTAGCCGCCAAAATTTCCGCAGCCCCTGCTTCAAGCGCGTCTGCCATCGCCAACAGAGCTTTATTTTTGATCACGGTAGAAGTTACTGCCAGTTCACCGGCCGCACGATGTGCCGCTTCGGCTTTAGTACGCACCATTTCATAAGTTATCATGTCAGATACCTCCTAACCTAAAATAACCAGATCATCACGATGAATAACCTCATCGTAATTTTTATGGCCTATTTTATCTTCTATTTCCGAAGTTTTTGCACCTTTGATCTGCTCCAGCTCGGCTGAAGAATAGTGACTTAACCCGCGTGCCAGTTCGTGCCCTGCCATATCGACAACGCTGACGGTATTTCCCGCTTCAAACTGTCCTTCAACTGCCGTGATTCCTGCCGGTAAAATACTGCAGCCGCCGGCTTTACGCACGGCCTTGGCACAGCCTTCGTCAATAACAAGTTTGCCCATGATACGGGCGCCAAAAGCCAGCCAGCGTTTACGAAACTGCAGCCTGTTCTCTTTCGAAACAAAAACTGTACCTATATTTTCACCTTGCAAAATACGGGCTATGGCATATTTTTCATCACCGCTGGCAATTGCCAGATGGATACCTGAACTGGTAGCGGCTTTAGCCGCCTGGATCTTGGTAAACATCCCTCCTGTACCCAAGCTGCTGCCAACACCACCGGCACTGGCCTCAATTTCAGGAGTAATATCACTGACGATACTCACCAGTTTCGCCTCGGGATGTGTCTGTGGGTTTGCGGTATATAATCCGTCCACATCAGAAAGGATAACTACCAGATCAGCATCGACGATGCCGGCAACCAGAGCCGACATATTGTCATTATCGCCTATTTTCAATTCATCTAAAGCTACAACGTCATTTTCATTGACAATAGGAATTACCCGGTTTTTCAGCAGCTCCATAAAGGTGTTGCGGGAATTTGTATAGCGGTGCCTGTCCAAAGATTCTGTTTTAGTAAGCAGCACCTGCGCTACGATCTGTCCATATTCGGCAAAAAGCTTCTCATAGGTGTGCATTAAAATACCCTGCCCCACAGCAGCAGCAGCCTGCTTGCCGGGAATAGTCTTTGGTTTTTCGGACAGCCCCAGACGGTCTACCCCTACAGCAACGGCACCGGAAGTAACAAGGATCATTTCTTTACCCTGATTCTGTAAGTCGGCAAGTTCCCGGGCAAGTCGGTCTATCTGTTCAAAATTACGTTTACCGTTAGCGTAAGTTATGGTACTGGTACCAACTTTCACTACGATACGTTTAGCTTCTTTAAGTGCAGAGCGGTCAAAAGTCATCCAGCTCAATCCCCTCGTTAAAATCTTAGTATTCTTTGAATTCAAATACCATATCGCGGATACGTACGGTTTGACCTTCCTGAATGCCTTTTTCTTTTAAAGCCGCATCAATCCCCAGGCTTTTCCAAATCAGCTGGAAACGATACAAAGCTTCGTCATTATCAAAATTGGTCATAGCTACCAAACGCTCGATATTTTTCCCTTTTACTTCAAAATCAGCATCCGCACAAGCGGTGATCTCAAAACTGTCCGGGTCTATTTCATCCATAATGATATTCTCTTCTTCGTCCGGTTCCGGTTCAAAGTTCTGCAGCATCTCATAAGCCTTATACATCAGTTCCTGCAGACCTTCGCCGGTAGCCGCCGAAGCCTTAACGATTTCATAGCCTTTAGCTTCAACATATTCTTTAACACGCTGGAAATTTTCCTGGCCTTCCGGCAAATCCATTTTGTTGGCAACTACCAGCTGCTTGCGGCGTCCTAACCGTTCGCTGTATTGAGACAGCTCAAAATTGATTTTTTCAAAATCCTCAATAGGATCACGTCCGTCGGTACCGGAAACATCCAAAACATGCAGCAGTACTTTTGTACGTTCTACATGACGCAGAAAGTCGTGACCCAAGCCAACACCTTCATGCGCTCCCTCGATAAGTCCGGGAATATCAGCAAGAACAAAGCTGCGTTCAGCATCGATACGCACCACTCCTAAAACAGGGGTCAATGTAGTAAAATGATAAGCGGCAATTTCAGGTCTTGCAGCCGAAACCTGTGCAATGATACTGGATTTACCGACACTCGGATAGCCTACCAGGCCAACGTCAGCCAGAAGCTTCAACTCCAGCTTTATCCAGCGCAGCTCGCCCGGTTCACCTTTTTCTGCAAAAGTCGGTGCTCTGTTGGTACTTGTAACATAGCAGGCATTACCTTTACCACCACGGCCGCCTTTAGCAATAACATATTCCTGTCCGTCCTCAGTTAAATCAGCCAGGCGCACACCGGTAGCATCATCGCGCACTAAAGTTCCAAGAGGTACTTTTACGATCACATCATCGGCACGTGGGCCTGTACAGTTGGAATTACCGCCGTGTCCGCCACGTTTGGCAACAAATTTTCTTTTGTAACGAAAATCAATTAAAGTATTGAGATTTTTATCAGCTTTTAAAATCACGTCGCCGCCGCGACCGCCATTTCCACCGTTCGGGCCGCCTTTTTCAACAAATTTTTCGCGTCTGAAGCTGCTGCGTCCGTCACCGCCGGCACCTGCCTCAACATATATTCTCGCTCGATCAATAAACATGATATTCTCCTCTATCTTCAATAATTAAATATTCAGCATAAATGCCGCGTTAAATTTAACGCCTGCCTACTTATCTATTTCTTTATTATAATACAAAAAGGCCGGTGAAAGCAAAGTTTCTTTATTTACTATTATCTTTTTCCAGCCAGTTTCTAAGCAGCGGCGCAGCATATGTTCCCATCGCCCTGTAAACGGCTGCCGTCGGGTGTACGCCATCCAGATAAGCATCCTTCAGTTCTGCAGCAGTCAGTCCAACAGCAGGCTGCAGATCCAGCAGCAATGTCCGCTCTGCAAAACATGCGCTTATTACATCCCGCAGCGGTAAAATATATTCGTTTAACCTGCTTTCCGCCGTTACAAGCGGCAAAACAATACCCAAATCAAAGTTTTTACTCTGACAATATCTCAAGGTTTTATCCAAATCTTCCAGAATAAATTTCTGCGGATGCATTTGAATGATATCATTAGCTCCTCCCAGAAACAAAATATGTTTAATATGAGCCGGCAAAGTCATTGTTTTCAGGCGGGATAAAATATCGTCTGTACAATCCCCGCATACTCCATAATTCAAGAATTTATCTCCAGTGAGTTTTTCAGCTTCGGCAAGCCACGATATACGCGGGCCAAAAGGGAAACCATAAATCAAAGAATCACCAAAACATGCCACTGTCTGCATTTTTCCACCACCTGCCAATTCTTAATGGCATTTTATCAAGCCTTCTCGTAAAAAGCAAAATAATTTTTTGAGGTTTAGCTTGAAAAACTTTTAGTCCTAATATAATTATGTAATTATATTAAACAGATTATGTAATCATTGTAAGATGCAAACCCTATTGCAATAATGTATTATATAGACAAGGCAAAAGCATTTAATGCAATTACCTCCTCCCTTCTCTCTCAATTATTTTCATCCTTTCAACCTCAAAAAGCGGTTGCGACTACGGTGGTGCGAGTCGCAGCCGTTTTTTGGTTTTATAAATAAAAGGTTCCGTACTTAACGTACGGAACCTTTTATTTATTTTGTGCATTGGTATTTACCAGCACAGTATCTTTAAACTGTAAATTTTTGACAGTCGTTTCTAAAAATGTTTTTTCGTCCGCTGTCAAAGCCCGTTCTTTACTCATTATCATCAGATAAATCAAATTACCGTTCTTAAGGGTGGCATAAATCTGTCCGTCATATTTCTGCCCTACGCTGTCAGCTATATAGCTGCTGAATTTAATAAAATACATCTTCCCATTCTGCAGCTCACCTGAGACTACCGGCTCCTGCCAACCGCTGTTTTGCAGATTTTCCGCAAAATAGTCCTTCATCACTCCGCCAGGTCTATAATTCAGGTCGGGCAATTCTTTTGTCAATTTACTGCTTTCCACCATAACATGCATTGTCATCGATTTATTAACAGGGTCACTTATTGAAAGCTGCGCGACCTGAACCCCAAGTTCGTCATTTGGATCGGTCGGCCTTTCCACAACTGTTACTGCATACTGTTCAGGTAAACTGACAGTACAACCACCATCAGGCACTTCATATGTTCTTTCAGCAGCGCAGACAACGCCCATTGAAAGTATAAAAATCAAATTCATCACTAATAAAATTTTCCGCAGCATCATACCACTCCTTTCTTAAGTGTTCTGTTTACCATTATAACAGAAAGTAAGGTTCTTTGTATAAACAAAAAACCTTACCGAAAAATTTTATTTTAATGAATCTTCAACATCCCGCAACCTTCCTTTACCAATATTCTGATACAGATTATCATAACGTTCTTCTGCTAAATTTCGTCCTTCTTCCATAGCTTTTTTTATATCTTCAAAATACGAATTTACTGCAGCAGGTGACCATGTCTGCAATTCACATAACGCATACTTTCTAAAAAGTTCCGCATTAGCCCGTTCTCTTTTAACAGCATGTGGATATTTAAAGGCTAATTCATTCATCCATTTTTCTTCTATATCAACGATCCTTTCGATCTGTAGATTATCCTGCAGGGTTGGTATCTGATCGCCAATCAAAGCATATTTTTCAGTCATAACATTACGTCCGTCTTTTTTCGCTGTTTCCAAATCGCACAGCCACAAAGCAACTGTTTTATCCGATAAAACAGAATATGTCATACGGCGCATTTCCTTAAATGCAGGTATGGTATTAGCAGGAACAGCTTCTTCCGCATTGACACTCATAAACATTTCGGTCTCCAAATCAATGATCCGCTGCATGATCTCATTTCTCTGCATATTTTTCACTCCTTTACGGCAGCACGCTTTTGTGCTAAAGCTTCAACTTCCTCCAAATCTTTAAATCCTAAATTACCATACAGATATTGGTAACGTTCTTCAACTAAATTACGTTTTTGTGTCGCGGCTAAAAATATATCACGATAATATAAATTTAAAGTTGCATCAGAATACGTTTCCAATTCGCAAACTGCGTATGTAGTAAAGCCGCCTTCAACAGCTATTGTCAAAGGATATTTTTTATGTACTTCAGCAAGCCATTCTCTTTCGATATCTACTATTTTGTAAATCAGTTCATTTTCATTTAACGATGGTATCAAATTTTCCATACGGGCATATTTTTCTGTCATTAAGTTACGCCCTGCCGCTGCTGCCGTTTCCAGGTCCTGTAAATACGATGTCAGTGTATCAGCCGCTAAAACCGAATGGCTCATTTCACGCATCAGATAAAAAGTTTTCAGCATTTCCTGACAATCAGCAGGTTCACTGGCTTTAACAGCGATAAACATCCCTGCTTCACGGGCGATAATCTTTTCCAAAAGCTGTTTTCTATCCATTTACAACACCGTCCTCAAATAAGCTTATCTGCTGCAGTAACAATCGTGCCAGTAAATTTGCCGCTTCTCTGGTAGGATGGATACCATCACTGCCCAAAATACATTTCACATCCAGACTTTTTATCCTGTCATACCAGTCCAGTAGATTAACGCTTTTACCAAGCGTTAATCTTGTCAGCAGGTTATTATACAGAACGATCTTTTTTTCTAAACCTGCATGTTTTAACAGATGGACTTTCTCTACAGGAGGATTATTGATAACAATCACTTTGCTCCCTCTGCTCTTGGCAAAATTTAGAAAAAGCTGCAGATTATTTTTATATTCATCAGGCGTTACCCAAGGGTCACGACCGTATTGTTCAGAGTAAAGCGGCCAGATTTTTCTTCCTTCCGCCGGCCATAAATCTACCAGACCCAATTGTAATATCGTATAATCCGGGCGTAAAAATTCTATTTCATTGGCCTCGCCTTTTATAAGACTTAAGCTTGTATTAGCATGGCGACAGCGATTTACCAGACATACATCCTCGGTAAAATTTGCGCTGAGCATCCTGCGCAGCTGCTCGGGATATGTTCCTGCGTAATCGAGTTCTACATTAAAGCTGTTTTTTGCATATCGCGGTAAACCGTAGCTGTCGCCAATTACCAATACTTTCATATTTCCAGCCCCTAAACAAATATTTTCTAAATACAGTACTGTTTTAAAATCTTATTTATTCTGTATAGTCTTCGTTTTCTTCTAAAACTACACCCTGTTGATCAGGCACTTTTATTTTCAGCGGTAAAATAAAAGCTATAATCGCCGAAAGAACAAAAGAACAGAGAGCAAATTTGATAGAAGCAATAAAGTTACCAGTAGTATCGGCAAGATATCCGCCCATAAAGCTGCCCAGCGCCGGTCCTATACCCATAACAATCAGGGTGGCAAGCCCCCACAATTTGCCCAGACTGACGCGCCCATAGATAGCACCGGCATAGCCAACGACGCCACCCGGTTCAATTGCCCAATAAACTGCAAACAGTACGCAGATCAAAGCACCCAAAGTGGTAGACTGCGGTCCCATTGTCATAAGCAGCAAACAAGCTACTGCGCCTACAGCCGGGCCGAAAATAAGCATTGTTTTTCTGGCTTTGATCTCATTTTTCATCGCTACAACTAATTTATCAGATACGATACCCAAAAGCGGCATCGTAAAGATACCGGCGATACCAATGATGATATAAAGGTTAGTTGCATTATCTAAAGTCATTTTCAAATCTTTGGTCCAATAGGTAACGACCTGAGTCCAAATCAAAAATTCAGCAACCATACTGGTCAAAAATGCCAGAATCGAACCCCAAATCGGAAACGTGCTAAAAGCCTCTCCAATTTTCCAGGGATACTCTTGTTGGGCTGCCGTGCCTTTAGCAGGTGGAACTTCGCCAAAAGCATGTAAGCCATACTGTTCCGGGTTCTTTTTTGCCAGTAATGCCGCCAGTAAAAGTGCTACGAGCGAAATCCAACCCAAAATTGTCATTGCATCACGCCATTGTCCTGCATTTTCGACCAGCATCGGTTTCACGCCCAAACTGAGTACGATCTGCGCCATTGGGGCACCGGCAAAAGCAATACCCCACATTTTGGCATAATATTTTCCAACGAACCATTTACGAATGGAAATGGTAGATGATACCCACAGCATACCTGTTCCGATACCGGCAAAAATAGCATAAGCCGCATAATAAGAATATAAAGATTCAACCTTCGCTGTCAGATAAAAGCCCAGCATACAAAAAACTGCGGCAATAGTATAAACAGGTTTTGTACCCCATTTATCCAAAATCATACCGCTAAAGAACGCTGTAATGGCATAAATGCTCATCATCAGCGAATAGCCTAACGATACCTGTGCCCCGGTCCAACCCATCGTCTGCGACATTGGCCCGGCCAGGATAGCAAAAGTTGAGCGGTAACCAAACAGGCAAAATACTGCCAGCCACGCAGCAACGACTACAAAATAAGAGGTTTTTTTCGCATCCATATAAACCATCCCTTCGTCTCAAAAATCTATAAAAGATTATGAGTTAATAGTAATTACAAATTTCAGCTCCATTTTGAAAAGAGGCGGATGCAGGCTCCTGCATCCGCCAACTTACTTTAGTTAAGGAGGAAGTATTGTAATAGACTTATTTACTTGTAAACTGTTCGCAATATACGGCTTTCAAATCACCGTAAGTCCAGTCTTTTTTCTTAAAGCCATCGCAGATACCAATGTTGTTTTCGTCAGCTTCTATAAAGCATTTGCAGCATTTACATTTAGCAATAGGCGTAAACATCGGACAGGTTTCGCTGTCAATAAGGATAATACTGTCGTTATTGGCATGGCAGATACCTTTAGCAACGTCAATAGGGGTAAAATTACGGCAATCAGCATGATTATTTTTAGCCATTGTGACTCACACTCCTTCGTATTCGGTTCTTGCAACAACTTCGTCCTGGATCGGTTTACCGATTTCTACCCAGTATTGAGTAAAGCCGGCTACACGTACCAACAAATCACGATAGTTATTAGGATGTTTTTGAGCATCTTTCAAAACTTTAGAATCGACGATATTAAATTGAATATGGAAGCCGCCTTTTCTCATGTAAGAACGGGTCAGATCCAACAATTTCTTAGAACCTTCGATACCTTTTACTGCATTCGGATGCAGTTTCAGGTTCATCTGTGAGTTTTGAGATCTGCTGTGATCCCAGCAAGTAGCGGATTCAAATAATGCATAGGCACCATTGCGGTCAGTACCAGGATATGCAGACATAGAAGCGTCAGCAAAAGTAGTACCGGAAAGACGCCCGTCAGCAGATGCAAGTGTTGCTGCACCTTGCGGAGCATGGGTAGATACAGACATCTGGCAAACATAGAACGGCTTAGCGTACAAGGATTCATATTTATCGCCGCAGCCACAGTACCAGTCTTCAAATTCAGCCAGAATTCCATCGACTTCAGGAATATCGTTGCCATATTTAAAGGATCTCAGGCAATCTGCGTGGATCTGATCGTAACGTCCGTCATCATCATCACGTTTTTCCTGAGCTTCAAGCGAGAAACTGCCGATTTCATCAGCATTTTTGAAGCCAAAGTTATTAATAAGCGCATCTGTAAGTTCTTCCAGAGTATATTTCTTATCTTCAAACACCAATTTTTTAATGTTGTACAAAGAATTGACCATATTGATAGTGCCGGTGTCTTCAATGTTATAAGTAGCATTGTAGCGGTAGCCCATATTGCCAATATGCTGGCCTTTTGCCAGGCAGTCAGGTTTCAGGAAGGAATTTACCAGCGACATGTTATGTTTACGCCATACATCATGCTGAATATTATTGGTAGTTACAAGGCAATCGATGACGATATCATAATATTCAAGGAATTGTTCATACAATTCTTCATAAGTTTTGAATGTTTTGTTATGAGGTGGCAGAACCTGCAAATCAATACGCCTGTCATAGCCATTGGTAAGAACCATTTCCAAAACTTTCGGATTGGAAATAAAATGTACACCTACGGAAGTCGGCTGGCCTGCGCCGCCCGGGATCCAATATTTCTTGCCATTCAATTCCAGTTCTTTCCAAATACCAGGCGAAGTTTCCAAACAGCCGCCGATCGAGAAGGCACGGGCATCTTCCAGGTTCATACCTTCCGGCCCGTAATTTTTCATGATAAATTCGATACCGCCGCGGTTATTCATCCAGGCCGGATAACCGGTACCGCTCTTTTCGCACTCTACAGCTTTCAACAGAAATTCTTCCGGCAATTTATCATCATACAGTACTGACAGTGTCGGTTGTGTGGTCTGACAAGTCATACCAGCTTCCAGCAGCAGCATTTCCAGTCTGTTGGCAGCCGGCTGACCGTCACGGGTCAAACCTCCCAGGCAGACATTATTGAAAGTATTGCCGGAAAGTACGCCGCCAACAACACCCATTGAAGCAAAACAATCAATACAGGTCATTTTTACACGGTAGCATTCTAAAAGTTCCAATACCTCAGCTTCAGTGATACGTCCGGCTTCCATATCCTGCTCAAACCATGGCCATAATACCTGTCCAATACGTCCGGGCGACATACCTGAAATAGCATCTTCATTAACAGAAGCCATATGGACCATATAAATCATTTGCAGAGCCTCACGGAAATTACGTGGTTGTTTATGAGCGATATGCTCCATGATCTCAGCTATCTCTTCATATTCTTTCTTTTGTTTAGCATTTTTCTCAGTTGCAGCCAAACGTTTGGCTTCATCAGCATAATGCAGATGCCATGTTTGGATACCTTCCAAAACAAGTTTGACCGCTTCGTAGAAATACAGCCTGCTCATACCGATAATGCCATCACCGTCAGGACGTCCTGCAGTTTCTGCAATACCTTCTTCACACATTTTGATCAAACCGTCATAACCATATTGCAGCGGATAGAAATAATTGATTACTTCACGGCCCTGCGGCAGTGTATAGCCGGAATCAAACATACAAATCAGGCTGCGCATAACAGCTTCTTTAATCGGATATTCCGGAACCATTTGTTCATAACGATGACCAACATCATCCACAGATTTGCCAACCCACTCACGAGCCAGTTTAGTTAAAACACGAACTTCGTCTTTGCGGATACCATATTTACCGGCAATGGAAACAACGTTACCAAAACTTTCAGTTACGTTGCCGCCACCAGCGCCATAAGCACTGACCTGGTCAGCACTGGCAGAACCGGAAGCTAAAGCGGCCTGGTACAGTTCGTCTTCCTTCGCCATAAAGAATCCTTCAGATAACCACGGCATCGGGAAAGAACCACGATAGTACTGGGTCTTAGCACCAACAAGCAACTCACCTGGATAAATACTGGGAGTCAAATGCTCGAAGCCCGCCTTTAATGCTCTGCCGCGGCGCACTTCCATAATGTCACCCTCATTAGCCTGAAATACACGGTTATACCAATAGGGAAATTCGCAGGTTACAGAAGACAATGTCTGCAGATAAATATCTTTCAACTTAGCAGCTCTTTCTGTAGCCCCTTCTTTTACTTCGCGGTCAACCATCTCTTTCGGCGCTTCACCGCCAGCTTGGAGATTCAAGGACATACCTTGCTCTTCCAATACGTCAACGAGTTTTCTTGCCATAATAAATCCTCCTTTTTTACATAAAATTCACTATAAGACCTGCAGCATTTTTAGAAGCAGTCATCCATTCAGTATTCACGCTTGCTGCATCCTTAGGTTGACTTAAGTGTACTATGCGAAAAATCTTAAGTATTGAGCCGCCAGTAGGAGTTGTAAGTCTGAAAAAATCAAACGCTGATACACCTCAGGTACTAGCAGGTCCTAAACACAAAAACAGCGGCAGCACACTGGTCCAAGCAAAACCAATGCGCTGCCGCTGTTTTATTGAGGAATTTTAAAATGGGGTGTCAGAACCAACATAGGCTTTGATGCCTAAATCAAGCAGCACCTTCTGCAAAGCTTCTAATTTTTCAAGAGGCGTAGCTTCATACATACTGTAAGGATAAACCATACCACAAGACTTCCATTTTGAATCGCCAAGACGATGGAATGGCAGAAGATTGAATTCCGTTAAACCAACACTGTGCATAAACTCTGCAATGGCCGCCATATTTTCTTTACTGTCATTAAAGCCTTCGATAACAGGCGATCTCAAGACCAGTCTTCCCGGCCAATCTGATTGTGCCAATGCCGCGATATTTGCTAAAATAAGTTCATTTGGAACTCCGGTTTTCTCTTTATGCTTATCAGAATCCATATGCTTCAGATCATTAAATGCAAAATCAACATATTTCATAGTTGTCAAATAGGTTTCCTGAGGGAAAAATCCGCTCGTTTCAATCGCTGTATGGATATAAGCATTACGGCACTCCTTCAGTACCGCCTGCAAAAAATCTTTTTGATACATAGGATCGCCGCCGCTGAAAGTAGCCCCACCTTTACCAGACCAGTAATGCCTGTCACGGTCAAAAATTTTCATCAGTTCGGAAACCTTCATATCTCTGGAAGCCGGGACAAAAGCTTCCTGTAAACAAGCATCCACACATTCATGACTTTCACAATGTCTGCACTTTTCCCAGTCTATTGCCAGGGGTATTTCTTTTTCATCGCTGATAGAGATTGCCTGATGCGGGCATTTTGGGATGCACCTGATACAGCCTTGAGTCCTGTTGATGCATTTCATTACCCTAAATAAAGTCCGTACACGATTCTCTAAACCTTCCGGATTCGCACACCATTCGCAGCGCAGCGGACATCCTGATAAAAATACCAGCGTACGGCAACCGGGACCGTCATGTACAGAATAAGACTGGATATCAAAAATACGACCTGACAAATCCTGTTGAACACCTATAGGGGATAATGATCTTGCCATAAAAATCTTCCTCTCTGCCAAAAGCTTTGCGTATCATTACTTTCTGTTTCGATTGTACAATATTTTCCAGCTGACTTCTTGAGCCTTAGGCCGTATTATTAAATACAAAAAAGCCATAGGACTAAGACTTTAGTCCTATGGCTTCATACCGATTATTTATCTTTTAAACTTTTCATAAACAATTCATCATTGACGATTTGCTCCAATAATCTTACCACATCATCCGGGTAGGCATATTGGCTGCATTCCTGCCGCAGTTTTAACAATGCTTTGTTATCATCGCCGTTTTCACTTACTAAAATACTGCCATAGAGGTCTAAAACAAAACTGATACCGGCCAGCTTTTCTAAATGGCATTCCTTAATTTTTCTCTGCAGGGTTTCATCAACACCGTTCAAATAGCCGCGAATATACAGCAACAGTGGTTTAACCCATTTGTCCATTTTCAGCGGCTCTAAAAAAGTCATTTCATCCTCGGGGACAGTCCCCTTCTGTTTACATAAAGTAGCAATGATATCCTGTATCCGTACCAGCAGCAGTCCCTGCTCAGTTTCATTTTTAGATAGATTGAGATAGTCACACAGCTTACGGCAATAATGAAATTTGCGGTCAGCAACAACCACAGCTTCCGAGGGTAAACACTGTTTCAGCAAAACATTCAGACTCTCAATAACTGTGCCTCTGCTTTCCATTTCATCAAACATGCTTTTTTTGCCAAATAAACTGTCTAAAATAGCATGCAGTTCATTGTAGTCTACAGGTTTTACCAAAAACTGGTCAGCGCCTATTTTATTGCCATGAATCCTGTCCGCAATATCATTAAGAACAGTAATCATTACCACGGGGATATGCTGCGTTTTTGTATTTTCTTTTAATTCTCTGCAAACTTCATATCCACTCATTCCCGGCAGCATGACATCAAGCAGGATAATATCCGGCAGATATCGTTCAGCTAAACTGATAGCATCTTTCCCCTGCTGGGCAGTAACAGTTTCATAGCCCCAGCTTTCAACAAAATCTTTAAACAAGTCCAGGTTTTTAATATTATCATCCACTATCAAAACAGTTTTCATTTACGCACCTCACCTTTCACTGTTTCTTCATTCCCTGCTGCAGCGGAATCAAAAAAATTACTTCCGTTCCTTCACCTAAAGCACTTTTTAAATAGACATATCCACCATGCATCTCAACCATCTTTTTTACCAGTGGCAGACCCAGTCCTGTACCTTCGTATTCACGGGTATAAGAACTGTCGACCTGTTCAAATTCCACAAATACTTTTTTCTGATCCTGCTCGGCTATACCTATACCATTATCGCGCACAATAAATTCGGCAACATCTTCACGCTTATAAACATAGATTTCTATCTGCCCGCCAGTTCCGGTAAACTTTACTGCATTTGATAACAGATTATATAAAATCTGTTTTAGCTTGGCCGCATCAGCTTCGATCATAAAATCATCAGGTTCAAATTTCAACTTTACTTTTAACTGTTTACTTGTCACATAACTTTTCACGTTTTCCACAGTCTGCAAAACAATTTCTTTCAAATAAAATTCGCTGTAATTAAGAGTCATTTTCCCGCTGGCGATCTTGGATATATCCAGAATATCATTGATCAGCTGCAGCAGATGAGTACTGCTGCTGAAAATATTAGCTACATATTTTTTCTGTTTCTGATTCAGTTCACCTAATATATCGTCCTTTAAAATTTCAGAAGAACCGATTATAGCATTTAGCGGAGTTCTCAATTCATGACTGATATTCGCCATAAACTGGGATTTCGCCACATCTACTTTCTTCAGCTCATTCAATGCTTCCTGTAAATATTTAGTTCTTTCCGCAACATTAAGTTCAAGCTGCTCATTGTTTTTTTGCAGTTCAAACGCCAGTTGCTTCTGTTGCTGATGCTCACATTCCAATTGCTCTAAATACAGTTTGCTCTCCTGTTTCCTAAGTTCTAACTGAGTTGTAAACTTTTCGAACATCTCCTGCAGCATAGCACCCTCGTCATCCTTTTTCCCATTAAGTATTGCTTTGTTACCAAAATTCTTTTCATAATAATCTCTAGTCAAATCGGTAACATGCACAATTGGACAGCTTATTTTTTCAGCCAGCAGCTGCCCTAAAATAAGCATGGCCCACAGACATAAGAAAAAAAGACCTAAGACATACTTATAATTATTGCTGACAATTCCCGAAAATTTTTCTTCTGGGATGCCAATTCCTACAACAGCGATTGGTTCATCAGCACTGTTAAAAATTTTCTGATCTAAAAAAACATGTATTTCATCATCGACATCCACTTTTCCAAAATACTGTTTATCGTCTTCCAAATATTTACCTGTTTCATGCGGGGCCCTGCTGCCGACAAAATTACTTTTAGTATCAGTCTGAATATTCGAGGCAATCCTTATCCCGTCAATGGAAAAAGCCAGAAATGAATTATCCAGATTTCTGCTGTAGCGCTCAGCAAAGTAGTTATCATTATTAAGTACATCACATAATACAATAGCTCCAATAACGTCGTTATCAGCAGATTTATCTCTGATCGGTACTACAACTATACCCATCAGAGCTTTATGCAGATACTCCTGCGCCCCCGGAAACTGGTTAAGTATTTTGATCGAAAAATTGTCATATTCAAATGAATCTTTAGTAAACAGTTCTTCAAGCCCGACAACTTCTTCTGATACATGCGTTTTCCCAAACAGCATGCTGCTGGCAGCCAGGATTTTAACAGCACTGCCATCTGGATATAACAGATAGGGAGAACTGCTTGCCAATATACGGTTCTCTCGATCTACAATAACTACATAGTCAAGATAATTAAAATTACGTTTTAAATTATTTAAAGCCATAGCAAGTCTGTTTCTATCATCATACATGGCTTTATTAATATCTGAATCACCTGCGAAAAGCAATCCTGCTTTTCTCATCTCGTCCATCCTGTTTTCCATATCATTACGAACAGTTTTCATCGCAACCTGTAAATAGTTGCGTTCATTCTCCTGGATCTGTCTGTCAAAAAAATGCTGCGTTGAAAGTACTAATAAAAGCATGGGTACCAATAGCAAAACCAAAACAAAAATACTCAGTTTTTTCTTTATGCTCATCTTCTTTGCCCCATTCGATTTTATTACGCATTAGGTACTATCCTGCAATACTCCAAAATCAACTGCATCCGATCTTTAATATCAAGTTTGCTCAGGATATTGCTGACATGTGTTTTTATGGTTTTTTCACTGATAAAAAGCTGTTCTGCAATCTGTTTATTACTCAATCCCTGACAGATAAGCATTGCTACTTCTGCTTCACGCCTGCTCAAAATACCGTTAAAAACATTTAGATCAGCTTCAGTTTTTTCCGCCCCAATATTTTCAACAACATTTAAATCAAAATTTACCAGAGCCATTGTCTGCACCAGCAATTCCCCTATCCGCTGCAGCTTACGCTGAGGCATTAAGGGTATATTATAACGTTCTATAATTTCCTGAGGCACTGTATGCGCCTCTGTAGCAATGCCACCGCCGTAGGCAATAGCAACCAGCTTGTTATTATAATAAACAGGGCACATAAAATACGTTAACCCCAAATAACACGTAAACAATTTTATCTGCTGAGTTTTTTTGAGAAAACACATTGATTTTTCTTTTTCCTGCTGACAGCGTTGTTTTTTATTATTTTTAATTATCTGGTGACAAAGAAGACTTGAGTTTGACCACACTGTTAATGGAGTGCCTTCTAAATCAAAAAAGCATAAACTGATATTATCAACACGGGCAAAAGAATCCTGAAAGGTTTGTAATTTTTCCTTCCCAATAAATTTCAACCACTCCTGTGAAGAAAAAGTGTTGCGCATCATTTTCATCTCCTTAAGTACAACATCAAAACAACTATACGGCAGTGTAAAATGATTATATCGTTTCAATTGCCTTTTTACAACAAAACAAATATAATCTCAAAGAATTCCAAATACTTATATTGCATATTTATTCCTTTAATATCACTTACAAATATTTGCATACTTTGCACTAAAAAATCTTTAAAAGCATCCATATACCAACCATGTGAATATTTTCGGCTTATACTTATATTTTAATAGAAGTCTCTATCTGCAAATAGACTGCCAAAGTTAGAATTATGGTATTTATTTTACTCCTTAGGGATGATTATAGAAACAAACACCAGGCTATATTACAACCAAAGATGTATAAAATTACTCCTGCAGTTGTAATATTTGAGCATAATTTAAGAAATCTTTGCTAAGTAAAAATAAAAACCACCCGTAAAACGGGTGGTTTTTACAAATACTGCCATACTTATCTGCTGCTATTTTTTTAACAAAAAAGCACTCACATAAGTGAGTGCTTTTAATTTTAAATTACATTGCTGCTTCTTCTACCGGATAAACACTGATTTGACGTTTGTCGCGGCCTTTACGTTCAAATTTAACACGGCCTTCGATAGTAGCGTAAATGGTGTAATCCTTACCCATACCAACATTGTTGCCGGGATGGAATCTGGTACCACGTTGGCGTACGATAATGCTGCCGGCAGTTACCAATTGGCTTTCGTGAGCTTTAGTGCCCAAACGTTGAGCATTGGAATCACGACCATTGTGAGAGCTACCGGTACCTTTTTTATGAGCATGCAATTGCAGGATCAGTTTAAACATTGCGATTCACCTCCTGTATGTATGAATGCGAACGTACTTCGGATACTGCTCTGCTACTCCCAGCAAACCATATTCCATAGTTGCCAGAATAGCCTGAGTCAATTCATTCGGAGTATTATTCAAGTTTACTTCTAAAATGCCGTCTTCTTCATCTACGTGATATGACGGCTGACATTTCAAATGCTGTTCCAATCCAAGGATTGGTGTCTGCGTCAAAACAGAAACCGCCCCACAGACGATATCTTCGCCTGCTGCTGCAAAGCCTGCGTGACCGCTGACCTTATAGCCTGTTATCAATCCCTGTTCGTTCTTAAATAAATCTACTGTAATCATTGCTGTTAAGCTTCGATTTTAGAGATTTCAACTTTAGTGAACGGTTGACGATGACCTTGGCGTTTGCGGTAGTTGGATTTTGCTTTATATTTAAAAACAAAAATCTTCTCAGCCTTACCATGTTCAACAACTTTAGCAGTTACTTTAGCGCCGTCAACAACGGGTTTGCCGATTTTAACATCGCTGTCAGCAACAACAGTCAAAACTTCGTCAAAAACGACTTCACTGCCAGCTTCAACGTCCAATTTTTCAATGTTCAGAACATCGCCTTCGCTAACGCGGTATTGTTTACCGCCGGTTTTAATGATTGCGTACATCTATTTGCACCTCCCTTATGATAGACTCGCCAAATTCGGTACTCCTAAAGAGTTTACGGAACCTCTCTGCGCGGTTGGGGACAGACTTAATCAGTCTATACTCGAATATTTTATTACAAACGGCGTTATTTGTCAACACCGGTATTGTCTAAAATAGAAAAGGTTTCTATGTGCAGACCAGTATCTGCTTCTACCTTAATTTTACAGGCCAGTTCACGTTCCCACTGCCGCAGATCTTTAGCCCGCAGCCACTCTACCATCCAGGGATTGGCAGAAATCAAAATACTGCGTGATGCGCATGGCTTAGCCAGTAAAGTCCGCAAACGCCGTTTTATTTCCAATGCTACTGTTTCGCGTGATTGCACTCTGCCACCCCCCTGACAGATAGGACAGGGAGCATACAGAACCGTTGAAAGATTCTGGCGAGCTTTTTTTCTCGTAATTTCAACTAAATTCAAAACCGTAATATCCTGAACACGCGGCTTCATTTTATCATTCGAAAGCGCCTGCTGCAGCACCTGCAGAATTTCCTGCTGATGCTCCTGCGTATGCATATCAATAAAATCTACAACTATAATTCCGCCAATATCCCGCAGTCTAAGCTGTCTTGCAATCTCGACAGCCGCTTCACGATTGATCTGCATAATAGTTTCTTCCAAATTTTCACGGCCGCTGTAACGGCCGCTGTTAACGTCAATAACAGTCATAGCTTCTGTATAATCAATTACCAGATAACCGCCGCAGCTCAAGTCTATCCGCCTGTCAGAAATAGTATCTATTTCCTCCCGCAGTCCATAGTACGCAAAAACATCTTCCTGCTTTTCATGCAGCAGAACCCGGCCCGTTGTACCTCCTGGCATGTTCTTCAGTAACTCGCAGACACGTCCATATACTGCTTTATCATCCAGGATAATTTGGGAAACATCATTTGTCAGATAATCACGTACGATCCGTACTGATAAGTCTAATTCCCGATACAAGGTTGCAGGAGCTTTTTCTACTTTCCCGCGTGCTTCTATGACACGCCAGTTAGCGCACAAATGCCTGATATCCTCAAGCAATGCTTCCTCACTGGCACCAATAGCCGCCGTACGAATAAGGATTCCCATACCATCAGGCTTTGCTTCCTCAATAATAGCTTTTAAACGGTTTCGCTCCTCTTTATTCTCTATTTTATGCGAAACTCCAATATAATCCGCCAGTGGCAAAAGCACCACATAGCGCCCAGGTAACGTCAGCTCGCGTGTCGCGGAAGGTCCTTTGCTGCCCCTGGCATCTTTCGTTATCTGAACTAATATGGACTTACCTTCAGTAATATCATTACTTTCACCCAGATAAAGAAAGGCATTCTGCTGCAAACCAATATCAATAAAAGCCGCCTGAATGCCAGGAACAACATTATTTACACGCCCCTTAAAAATATTACCGACAAGATGTTTTTCACTGCTGCGTTCCACTAAATATTCCATCAGTCTACCGTTTTCAGTCAGACCCATACGTGTTTCTTCTGACGTAGCACTGATAATGATTTTGGTTTCCATACAAAAGCCCCTCCTTTCCTGAACTATTGAATAGACTTGTCCATATGTTCCAACATCGGCAATCTGCGGCCATCAGCAGCTGCACGATACAGATCCAGTCTGGTGATATCTGCCTTTTCAACAGGCAGCTGCATTCCAAAATGCTGATTTAAGGTATTTAACAGATCTGCTGCTTTCATACTGCCATTAGGTGTAATACGACAGGAAAATTTTAACGTCAACATATCATTTTCCTGCTTTGCACATATTTCCGGTATATAAAATTTTACATCAATTTCTTTGATTTTGTTTTTAAGCTTTGGCGCTGCCTTAGCATAAACGACACTTTCTGCCGCGTTAAAGGCAGCTACTGCCTCAACATACTCACCGGAATAAGGCAGCACAACAAGATAATCTGCACCTCCGGCGGAAGCCATCAGCGCCGGTGCGTTGTTCGCAGTTACATCTGCGGCCATAATCTGAATGCCGCGAGGTAAAGCCGCTGTCATCTTCTGCACAGCCTCGTGTACTTCCATCGGCTCAGCCAGTTCTATCTCTACAAATTCAGCCATACTGACAACGCCAACACCAAGCGCCGAAGCCAGAGAAAACTTTAAATGAGGATTAAAGCCTTCGGAATAAGCAGCAGGCAGTTTAGCGCGTCGGATAGCTCTTTCAATAGTCCGCACATATTCTAAATGGGAAATAAAACGTATTTCTTTCTCTTTAGTTATCTGCATCCTTAATTTCATACTAAGCCCTGCTCTTTCCAGTCGATTATTTTTACGCCCAGCTTTTGGCAAACACCGCAACCTGTACAGACACCGTGACGACAATCGTTGGTCAATTCTTCTGCCAGGGCTTTTTCATATTCCCTGCGCAGAAAACTGCGTGCTACAGCAGGCTGGATATGTTCCCACGGGAATAATTCATTAGCTCCGCGTTCGCGGCCTATATAGAATTCTTTGTTTAAACCTGCGTCCTGCAAAGCTTCCAGCCAGCGATCATAAGAAAAATGTTCGCTCCAGCCATCAAATTTGGCTCCGCGCTGCCAAGCCAGATATAAGGCTTTTCCTAAACGGCGGTCACCACGGGCAAAAACAGCTTCAAGCACACTGGTCACCGAGTCATGATACTGGAAGGTGATATTTTTTACTTTTAAGGCATCTTTCAATAAAAATTGTTTACGCCTTAGTTCCGCTATATCATCCTGCTGCACCCATTGAAACGGAGTATAGGGTTTGGGTACAAAAGAAGAAGCACTCACGGTTACTTTCGCACCGCGCCGACCTGTCACTTCCTGATATTTATATTGTACTGCCTTCGCCAATTTAGCTATAGCCAGTACGTCTTCGTCAGTTTCACCAGGTAAGCCTATCATAAAATATAATTTTACTGATGACCAGCCTGCAGTAAAAGCAGCACCAACCGCATTCATTAGGTCTTCTTCTGTAACGCCTTTGTTTATCACGTCACGCATTCTCTGACTGCCAGCTTCCGGTGCAAAAGTCAATCCGCTTTTACGTACAGCCTGCACTTCTTTCGCCAGATCTACAGAAAAACTGTCAATACGAAGAGATGGCAATGAAACACTAACCTTTTCATCTTTAAATTCTTCGATCATATCATGTATCATCGGTGCAAGACAAGAATAATCTGCCGTACTTAAAGATACCAGTGAAATTTCGTTATAACCTGTATTATCCACCAGTTGGCGTGCCAGCTCCTTTAAAAGCTCCGGCCTGCGTTCACGCACAGGACGATAGACCATACCTGCATGGCAAAAACGACAGCCACGGCTGCAGCCGCGAAAAACTTCCAGCATAATTCTGTCATGCACGATTTCTCCAAACGGCACGATCGGAGCTGTCGGATAATTAACCGTATTCATATCAGAAATAACTCTTTTTTCAACTGCCGCCGGCGCAGCATCACAATTAGCTACTACTGCTGCTACAGTGCCATCTTCATTATAAGCAACATCATAAAATGATGGTACATAAATACCTTTGAGCTTTACCGCACAGCGCAGGAAACCTTGCCGCCCACCAGGCTTACCTTCACGTTTCCATTTTTTATAAGCCTCCATCAGCTCGACCATAACTTCTTCACCTTCACCAACAACGGCAAGATCAAAAAAATCTGCCAGAGGTTCCGGATTATATACGCAGGGTCCGCCAACAATAATAAAAGGATCTTTTTCTGTACGTTCCTCTGTTTTTACAGGTATACGGCCCAAATCAAGCATATTAAGAATATTTGTATAAGAAAGCTCATACTGCAAAGTAAAGCCGACAAAATCAAAATCCTGCAATATCTTTTCCGTTTCCAAAGTTCGCAGCGGAATAGCATCTGCTCGCATTTTTGCTTCCAGGTCTACCCAAGGGGCGTAAACTCTTTCAGCAGCAACACCGTTTTCAAGGTTCAGGATATGATATAAAATTTTAAATCCCAGATAACTCATCCCAACTTCATAAATATCCGGAAAAGCCAGGGCGATACTTACTTCAGTTTCCTCCGGACTTTTTACAATACTGTTAAATTCTCCGCCTGTATAACGAGCAGGTTTCTGTACACTGCTGAGTATATCGATCGTTAATTCTTTTTCCATACTGTTCCTCCTCTAAAATTGCAGCTGCTGACGCCGCATATTGATGTTCAGCAGCAGCCCGGCCAACAGCATATTCGTAGTCAGCGAACTCACTCCGTAACTCATAAACGGCAGCGGCACACCTGTAACTGGCATAATCCCAGCAGTCATTCCAATATTTACCAGCACATGGAACATAAACATGAAAGTAATGCCCACTGCCAGCAAGGTACCGAAATCGTCTTCGGCGTTCAATGCAATAGTCAGCCCGCGCCAAATAACGATCAAATATAATAATAAAATAATAAAAATACCAATGAATCCAAACTCTTCACCAGCTACAGCAAAGATAAAATCAGTATGATTCTCAGGCAGAAAATTAAGTTGGCTCTGCGTACCTAAAAACCAGCCCTTACCTGTCAAAAGGCCAGACCCAATAGCTATTTTTGATTGAATGACATGATATCCAGCCCCGAAAGGATCAAGCTCCGGATCTAAAAATACACGAATCCTGTTTTTTTGATATTCTTTTAAAATATGCCACAATGCAGGCATCAAAGCGATAAGCGCGCCGCTCATATACATCAGCCACCTGACCTTAAACCCGCTGATGAGCAGCATCCCAAGCAAAATTGCCATAAAAACCAGCGACGTACCTAAATCCGGCTGCTTCATAACCAATATAAAAGGTACAAAAGCATAAGCCAGCGCCGGCAAATAATCAGTGAAACTGTCAAGAGTTTCCAATCTTTTATTTAAAAACGCAGCCAGACAGACAATCATTATTGCTTTAGAAAACTCAGAAGGCTGAATACTGAGCGGGCCGATCTGGATCCATCTTTGAGCACCCAGCTGGCTGTGTCCTAAAAACATTACCGCTAAAAGCAGGATAATATTAAAAACATATAAGGGGGTTGCAATATCTTTAAGCAGCCGATAGTCGAAGCGCAACGAAAAAATAACCAGGGCCAAATCTATTGCTAAAAACAGACTTTGCCGTTCAACATGCCATGCTTTACCTGTCGTTACAGCAAAAGAATGAGTAGCGCTGGCAATCAGGCAAATGCCTATTCCAACCAACCCAAAAATAGCTATAACCAGCCACCAGTCCAAATTACGAAAATATCTATTTTGCTGCATTTGCTATCCTTTCCGCAGTTTCTGCTTACTTAACCGCTTGTGACGGTATCAGACCTTCTTCTCTAAACCATTCTTCAAACACTTTATATACAATCGGACCAGCTGAAGTAGAACCAAAACTGCCCTGCTCAACTACTGCCGCAACTACCAGTTCCGGAGCATCTGTAGGTCCATAGGCTACAAATAAACCATGATCGCGTCCATGCGGATTTTCTGCCGTGCCTGTTTTCGCAGCCATTGGCTTCGGCAAATTGGCAAAATAAGAAGCCGTTCCGCCAGGTTGTGCCACACCCATCAACCCCTGTTTAATCAGTTCAAGAGTTTTTTGTGATACCCCCAAAGCATATGGTTCCTGATGCTGACGTACTTCAAAAACACTTCCATCATTATTAAGGACTTTATCTACTAAATACGGTTGGTGATAAATACCACCTCCGGCGATGCAGCTCATCATCACCGCCATCTGCAGAGGTGTTGCAAGGTCTATCCCCTGCCCGATAGAAGCGTTAAAGGTATCACCCAGAGTCCAGTCCTCCCCTGTAAATATCTTGCGTTTATTTTCAGGTGTCGGAAGCAGCCCTGAAGCTTCACCCTCAAGTTCAATACCTGTTTTCCTGCCCATACCGAATTTGCGTGCAAAATCAACCAGATTATTGATCCCTAAGCGATTGCCCATTTCATAAAAATATACATTATCCGACATGCTTAAAGCCTGTTGAAAGTTAATCCACCCCAGGGCTTCTCCGCCGGCGTTGCCCATAGGGATAAGCCAGTGCTGACCGGAGTCAAAAATCAATTCTTCCGGTGTTACCTTGCCAAGTTCCAATGCCGCCGTACCCGTAATGATCTTAAACGTTGATCCAGGGGGATATTCGCCTGATATTACTTTGTTGCCCATAGGATAGTTAGGATCATTATTTATAACCTGCCAATCCTTTTCCGATATCCCATTTACAAAAAGGTTAGGATTAAACGCAGGCCTGCTTACCATAGCTCTTACCGCACCGCTGCGCGGATCAATCGCAACAATAGCCGCTGCTCTGGCGTTAGGGGCAATCCCGCTGGACCGCAGATATGCCAATTGCTCATCAACAGCTTTTTCCATAACCATCTGCAATTCTTTATCAATTGTCAGCTGCAAACTTTTCCCGGGTATGGGGTCACGCTGACCCAGTTGTTTAACAACATTACCGGCAACATCTACTTCCTCATCAAAGCTGCCGTCTATTCCGCGGATAACTTTATCAAAAGTTTTTTCAATGCCAAATTTACCAACAATACTACCGCCTGGCATCCCTTTATAGCTGCCTTCAGTAATATCATATTCACTGGCCTCGCCAACATAACCTAACGCGTGAACTGCCAGTTCTTTATACAAATAATTGCGGATTGGCTGTAATTCCAACAAAACTCCAGGTAACTCCAACCTGCGTTCTTCTATTTTTGTTACGATTTCAGGGGAAACATTGCTTTTTAAGCGGGTTGGCTCATAACTGTTTTGATTAGCTGCAATACGCTTTCTAATTTGGTCTTCCGGCATATTTAATATTTCAGACAATATACCGATCACTTTTTCATTATCACGCTGCCCCTGACGCTGAAGTGCCACAGCATAACCAGGCAGATTATTAACTAATTCCTGCCCTTTATAATCAAAAAACAGGCCGCGCGGAGCAGTGATTTTTGTTCTGCGCAATCTGTTACCATCAGCCTGATTGCCATAATAATCGCCTTTATAAAGCTGCAAATAGGCCATTCTGCCGAGCAAAATTAAAAATATGCATACTGCTGCTGCCAGCATAACTTCCAAGCGGCGCGCGTATCTTTTGTTCAGCACAATTTGACCTCCTTTGTTTAATGCAATCCATCATCCAGTTCTATCCATTTCTGCAGTCTTTCTGTCAGAAGATACAACGGAATTACAAAAATAATATTTCCCAGGCAATAAGCAAACGTATCCTGCAGTGCCAGCTCTAACAGTAAAACAGAAAATCCCTTAGCCATAATAACCTGCAGAATAAAATAACAGCCTCGCAAAGCAACTGTTATTGTAACAATCGCCACAATATTGTAAAACATACTGTCTTTAAATACCTTTTCTTTTGTATAGCCAACATAATACCCTATCGCAGTCCTTGTCAAAATATGAAAACCAAAAATACCACCGGTTAAAAGATCCTGCAGCAATCCTACGAAAAAGCCAGCTATCCCACCGGCAAATGCACCTTTCAGCATAGCCAAACAATAAATAAGCAAAAGCGGCAGATCAAATTTAAACCACTGATTTTGCGGCAAACTCATCTGTAAAGATAAACATAACAGAAACAGGACGGGCCAAATCAGTTTCCTCATTGTGCCTGTCCTCCTTCGGTATTACTATTTAATTTACCTGTTGCTGCTGCAGGGTTGCTATACCCGGTAACAACAAAAACTTCTTCTACTTTACTGCTGTCAACAGCAGGATCAACATCTGCGTTCAGTAAAAGTCCTGCCGCCTCTGGGCTGGTTTCTCTTACAGTACCAATTACCAAACCTGCCGGATGCCTGCCACTGAAACCGCTGGTAATAACAACATCACCTTTTCTTACATCCGCTTCCCTGGGTAAATGTTCCATTTCTAAAGGCATATTTTCCATGCTTCTTCCGCAGATAACACCAACCGCTCTGGAATCAGCCCTCAAAATACGTGCCCCGATCTTACAACGGCTGCTGGTAATCAGCATGACTTTAGCAGCAGCAGGATAAACTTCTTCTACCAGCCCTACGATACCATCACCCGTAACAACAGCCATCTCTTTATCCAGGCCATCTGCAGAACCACGATCGATGATTACAACATCCTGTAAATCGCCCATATTCCGCCCCACAACTTTGGCAGGCAGTAATTTCTGTTCAGGCACGTGCTCTTTATATTGCAAAAGCTTTGTCAGCCGCTGGTTTTCAGCGTAAAACTCAGCCATAGCTATATTAGCCCTTCGCAATTCAGCGTTTTCTTTTTTTAATTGCTCGTTTTCTGCTTCCATTGTCGTAATAGCTTCCAGCTTCTTTTCCAAAGAAGAAGCTGCGCCTGTAAACGTCTGAATACAACTGTTGACAGGACTTATTACTGCAATCACCACTCTATTCAACACCGGAAATCGTACTCTTCCTTCAACAGCCAAGGTCATCAGAGCTACCAATGCTATCACAATCAGAAGCAGGCTCATATTTTTCTTACTCACAATAATAATTCAGCCTTCATTTATTATTAGATGCCATAAATCCTTTTTTATAGATATCTACATTTTCAACCGCAATACCAGTACCTAAGGCAACACAGGACAAAGCATCATCAGAAACATAGACAGGCATTCCTGTTTCTTTGCTCAGTAGACGGTCAAGATTACGCAGCAAAGAAGATCCTCCTGTCATAACGATACCGCGATCCATAATATCAGAAGCCAGTTCCGGAGGAGTTCTCTCCAGAGTATTACGTACTGCATCGACAATATTAGCCACCGGTTCACTCAACGCCTCGCAGATCTGGTTCGCATTAATAAGCAGATTTTTAGGCAACCCTGTCACGAGATCACGACCACGAATTTCCATTTCTGTAGCTTCTTCAAGTTCCATCGCAGTGCCAATAGTAATTTTTATTTCTTCTGCTGTCCGCTCACCAATCAACAGACTGAATGTTTTCCTGATGTAACGTACAATAGCATCATCCATTGCATCACCGCCGGTCCGGATAGAACGGCTGATAACGATACCACCCAAGGAAATAACAGCTACTTCGCAGGTTCCGCCGCCAATATCAACGACCATACTGCCGGTGGCTTCTTGTACAGGCAACCCTGCACCAATAGCAGCCGCCATTGGTTCTTCAATCAAATATGCTTCCCTGGCCCCAGCTTGTACAGTAGCATCAATAACCGCACGTTTTTCAACCTCAGTAACGCCAGAAGGAACGCCAACAACAATACGCGGACGGACTAAAGAATGTTTGCCAATTGCTTTTTTTATAAAGTATTTAAGCATCGACTGGGTAATATCAAAATCAGCAATAACGCCATCCTTCATCGGACGAATAGCCACGATATGTCCAGGAGTACGACCAATCATCTGCTTAGCTTCGGCACCAATCGCCAGCACCTCTTTATTCTCTCTGTCTACGGCAACTACTGAAGGTTCTCTGATAATAATACCTTTACCTTTAGCATGCACCAAAGTATTCGCAGTTCCCAAATCGATTCCCATATCATGAGCAAAACTTTTAAAAATACCAAACATTCTTCAACACCTCATTTATCTAAATAACCTTGCTCTCTAAAACTAAAAAATATTCCATCGCCAATTACCAGGTGGTCAATCAGCGGAATTCCCATAATTATCCCGGTCTCATTCAGACTACGAGTCAGCTCTTTATCTTCCTGACTAGGTTTAGGATCTCCAGAAGGATGATTATGTGCTACCAAAATGGCAGCAGCATGGTACAGTAACGCCGGGGCAAACACTTCCCGAGGATGCACAACCGAACTATTGACAGATCCTTCTGAAACTTGTTCCATTCTTATGACCTGATTTTTGCTGTCTAATAATAACACCAAAAATTTTTCATGTTGTTCGTAACGCAATCTTGGCAATAAAATCTCAGCACCTTTTTGCGGAGACTCTATTTTTAACTTGACCTGACTTCCAGCTGCTGCAATACGCTTGCCTAATTCCAACGCAGCCAAAATTGTTGCAGCTTTTGCGGGCCCCAGTCCCTTGACTTTAGCCAGCTCTGCAACACTGTGCACACAGGCTATATTTTGATATAACCCACTTGAAGCAGTCAATTCTTCTGCAATTCTTAAAGCAGAACGCTTCTGGGTACCAGTACGTATTAAAATAGCTAAAAGTTCAGAATTACTTAACCCAGCAGCACCTTGCTGCATCAATTTTTCACGTGGTCTGTCATCCAGCGACAATTCTTTTATACACTGGCTCAAAAGCCCTTCACTCCAATTTGTGCCATCATTTGATACAAGCGGGTGAGCGGCAACCCCACGACGTTATTATAGCAGCCCTCTATTTTCTCAACTAAAACTGCACCACGTCCCTGAATTCCATAGGCTCCAGCCTTATCAAAAGGTTCGCCGGTCGCAACATAAGCATTAATCTCAATTTCTGATAAGCTTCTAAACCATACTTTAGTCTCTACTATTTCTACTAAATTCTGAGTCTTATAAAAAACAGCAACACCTGTCAAAACCCGGTGCACTCTGCCAGACAATTTCCGCAGCATCACGGCTGCATCATTGCTGTCAAATGGTTTGCCAAGTATTTCATTTTCCAAAACAACCATCGTATCAGCAGCAATCACAGGTATTTCGCTGCCAACTTGTTCAACAACTACCTGCCCTTTACCTAAAGCATTTACTGCTACCACTTTTTCAGCGTTATCTCCACTAACCTCATCAAAGGCGCTGGTATATACATCAACCTCTAACCCAATCTGACGCAATAATTCTAAACGGCGCGGAGATCCGGACGCTAACCTTACCAGCATCAGCTCATCTCCTATTTTTTTTCATTTTCATCTTCAGTATCATCAAAAACTATTGGGTCAGGTGCTTCTATTTCTATAACAACAGGCTGTACACCTTCACGTACTGCATCACGTTTAAAAATACGCGCATAATTAACAGAAACCAACAGCCAGATAACTACACCCAGCATCACAGGCATTGTCTTATCAATATCGAAAAATACAGCGATACTGTTTCCAAAAACAGCACCGGCAATCACTGACAATACAGGAAAGCCATACAATATCATCTGCATCTTACGTTTATTCATTTCCTGATATTCAACACCGACTACATCGCCAACTTTGGCATTGATAGGACACCAGGCTTCTAAATATTTAGGTATTTTTTCCCCTTTACTTTTATCTTTATCAAGCTTTATTTTCGCTCTTTCGCCATGCTTCTCAATCAATAATCCTACTAATTCAGCTCTCATTTCTGCCATAAATACTCTCCTTAATTATAGGCGTGTATGAAAACATACCAATAACCAAATCCAAAAATAACGCCGTAAATAGCGACAAAAATACCTACACCCTGCCATGTAATAGGATAGCCAAAGTTAATATATTCGCCAAAAATACCTCTTTTATTGAAAAAAGTGTATTTCATACGTCTTTTGAACCATTTTGCCTTATTTTCTGATCCAACTGCCTTAGCAATCATAAAAATATAAAAAAAAGCGCCAACGAAAACTTGAATAATACGAGCACAAATCAAAGAACTATCTACATTTACCAATGCTTCCATTGTTTTCATCCTTTCTCAATAACTCAATTTAAGTTTAAAAATTTATCAGGCATCTGTTTGCGCAGTTCGCGCAAAAATTTTTCGCTGCATTTAAAAATAATACCAGCCAGCCTTTTATTATCTTTACCTTCAGTAAACACTAACAAACGCTGTTCATTAGGATCTACTGAAGAATACCTGTGAATATAATGACGGATTTTAGTTTTCTTAAAAAAACTTTTGATATATTTATTGGTATAACTTTCAGTTTTAGTCAAATCCACTTTAAAACTGCGTCTAATTCCCACGCCATGGCTTATGACTTCCATCTCGCCATCACGTAGAATATATGTATACTTAAAAACAACACGCCATATCCACATCAGCAGAAATAAAATATTAAAGCCCCAACCTAAAGGGCTAAAATATCCTGTATTGACATAACGATACCCTTCATAAATCCATAATAAAACTATAACGGCCAAACCGCCATATGATATCTGCATTCTGCGATCACTGACTTGAGATTCTTCTCTATATATTTCGTTCAAACAAAACAATCCCTTCATTCTCTATTATCCAAGGACTGAACACACCTTTAGACCATTTCTTATTATAACAAATTTTTGCTATAAAGGATACACTCTAAAGCCGTTCCTCTAAAAAAATTCACAAAAACAAGTATTAAAAAACAGGCGTGATATACACGCCTGTTTTTACATAATTTATTTTATAAAATTTACTGTTTTTCCGAAGTAAATTTAATTACCGGGGAAGAAAGGCCATACGATAGGAATTACAACCAGGGATACGATAAAGGATACGATAACAAGACCGGTACCTGCTTTAACATAGTCCATAAATTTGTATCCGCCAGGGCCAAGAACCAAAGTGTTCGGAGGCGTACCTACCGGAGATGCAAATGCACAGGATGCTGCAACTGCGATAGCCATCAATACTGCTTTCGGATCAGCGCCAAGTTGTTTAGAAATCGCAACACCAATCGGGCACAGCAGAGCTGCAGATGCAGTGTTGGACATAAATTGTGTTAAACCGCAAGAAAGAATGAAAAGAATTGCAGTAACAACTAAAGGAGACGGAGAACCGCCCATCAGGCTTACAGTCCATTCTGCGATCATTTTGCCAGCGCCGGTTTTGTCCATTGCAGTGGATACAGGCATCATACCTGCGAACAGGAAAATAGTTACCCAGTCAATAGAAGCATAAGCTTGTTTTTCAGTCAAACAGCCAGTCAATACGCAAACGATTGCGCCGATAATAGCTGCCATTTCCAAAGAAACGCCCTTGATGCCGATAGCCATAGTCAAAACTACGAGCAACAGGATAACGCCGGAAACTACTTGTTTAGAAGCAGAAGTTTCGTTAGCTTCAACTTCTTGTTCAATTTCCTGATCAGCATCTAATTCAGCTTTCGGAAGCAGGTATTTACCTAAGAACATCATATAGATAATACCAGCTACGGTTACAGGGATACCAATCCAGGCAAATTCGAAGAAGCCAAATTTGTCAGCAATACCAGCAGCTTCCAAAGCGCCGTTAGCGATGATATTCGGAGGAGTACCAACCATAGTGATGATACCACCGAGACCGCAGGCAAATGCCAAAGGCATCAATTGACGGGAAGCGGGAATCTTTGCTGCAGAACAAATACCAAGTACAACCGGCAGCAGACAAGCTGCAGTACCAGTGTTGGATAATACGGCGGACAATGCGGCGCCAACAAGCATAATACCAAACATCAAACTGTTTTCACCAGTACCGGAAATTTTAACAATAGAAGCACCAATTTTTTGTGCAAGACCTGTATAAAACATAGAAGCACCAACAACGAACATACCTGCAAAAAGTACTACGGTAGAATTAGAGAGGCCGGAAAATACCTGTTTAGCAGGAATAAAACCTAACAGGCCGCACGCGATAGCGCCGCCCATAGCCGTTACTGCAAGCGGGATGAGTTCGGTTACAAATAACAGAGCAATAACAGCTAACATAATAAGACATTTTACTGCTTGAGACATGAGAATCCTCCTTCAAAAAGTTAAAAATGTTTTAAGGAAGTAACAAATTACTTCCTATTATACATGTAAGCTAGAATGATTAAATTTGCTATTTTTTGCATATTATTAAAAAACTTATCTTTAGTTACAAAATTGTTAACAAAATTTAATTAACAGCTTACAGTAACAAGTGTAACAGATAAGCCAATTTTTTTCAAGATTTTTTCACAATTTTCGTATAACAAAAAAGTTCAAAAACTGTTAACTGTCTTCATTATGCATATTTATACCATTTTGATACTTTTTGACAATTTTTTATTCATAGCTAAAACATAAAAAAACAGACGTGATAGTTATCACGTCTGTTTAATTTATTGCTCTTATAATAATACTTTCGTCTATCTTCCTAACAAATTATTTGCCGGGGAAGAAAGGCCATACGATAGGAATTACAATCAGGGATACGATAAAGGATACGATAACAAGACCGGTACCTGCTTTAACATAGTCCATAAATTTGTATCCGCCAGGGCCAAGAACCAAAGTGTTCGGAGGCGTACCTACCGGAGATGCAAATGCACAGGATGCTGCAACTGCGATAGCCATCAATACTGCTTTCGGATCAGCGCCAAGTTGTTTAGAAATCGCAACACCAATCGGGCACAGCAGAGCTGCAGATGCAGTGTTGGACATAAATTGTGTTAAACCGCAAGAAAGAATGAAAAGAATTGCAGTAACAACTAAAGGAGACGGAGAACCGCCCATCAGGCTTACAGTCCATTCTGCGATCATTTTGCCAGCGCCGGTTTTGTCCATTGCAGTGGATACAGGCATCATACCTGCGAACAGGAAAATAGTTACCCAGTCAATAGAAGCATAAGCTTGTTTTTCAGTCAAACAGCCAGTCAATACGCAAACGATTGCGCCGATAATAGCTGCCATTTCCAAAGAAACGCCCTTGATGCCGATAGCCATAGTCAAAACTACGAGCAACAGGATAACGCCGGAAACTACTTGTTTAGAAGCAGAAGTTTCGTTAGCTTCAACTTCTTGTTCAATTTCCTGATCAGCATCTAATTCAGCTTTCGGAAGCAGGTATTTACCTAAGAACATCATATAGATAATACCAGCTACGGTTACAGGGATACCAATCCAGGCAAATTCGAAGAAGCCAAATTTGTCAGCAATACCAGCAGCTTCCAAAGCGCCGTTAGCGATGATATTCGGAGGAGTACCAACCATAGTGATGATACCACCGAGACCGCAGGCAAATGCCAAAGGCATCAATTGACGGGAAGCAGGGATTTTAGCTGCAGAGCAGATACCCAAGGCAACCGGCAGCAGACAAGCTGCAGTACCAGTGTTGGATAATACAGAAGACAAAGCAGCACCAACAAACATTAAACCAAACATCAAGCTGTTTTCACCGGTACCGCAGAAATGAACTACAGTATTACCGATTTTTTGTGCAAGACCTGTGTAGAACATGGCTGCACCTACTACGAACATGCCTGCAAAGAGTACTACGGTCGAATTAGAGAGACCAGAAAATACTTGTTTAGCAGGGATAAAACCTAACAGGCCGCACGCGATAGCGCCGCCCATAGCTGTTATTGCAAGCGGAATGAGTTCGGTTACAAATAACAATGCAACAACAGCCAGAAGAATGAGACATTTTACTGCTGGGGACATTATAATTCCTCCTTTTAAATTAATTTTATATACAGCGCGTTCGGGGCGCGTATATCAAAATAAAGAGAATTTTGTAAAAGATCCTTAGCATTGCTTTCTATGAATTTTCTTGCAACACCTTATGCTTCATTATACCACTATGCACTCAAATTTAAAAGTGTAAGTTTTATTTAATTTACAGCTTTTTTGACATTAAGGTATATTAATATAATACAATAATACTATTTTTACAATATTTAAGATTCTTTGTCCACTCAAAAAACATTATTCAAAATAACCAAAAGAAAAATTAATGTTTTTATCTTGGTTAACCAGCTTCAGGACTGCATTATTACTTGAAACTATAAAGAAAGCTTGTACTTCTCTTTACTACAGCATAATGATTTGCTTTATATTTTTCTTTTTCCAAAAAAAATAGGTGCACGATAAAGTGCACCTATTTCTGTTTATACTATAAATTATTTGACAGGTCCAATCATTGCAAGCATTGCACCTGCAGCTACTGCGGTACCGATAACACCAGCTACGTTCGGGCCCATAGCATGCATGAGCAGGAAGTTAGAAGGGTTAGCTTTTTGACCAACAACTTGGGATACACGTGCTGCCATCGGAACTGCGGATACACCAGCGGAACCGATAAGAGGATTGGTTTTACCACCATCCAGAATGCACATGAGCTTACCAAATACAACACCGGCAAAAGTACCAGCTGCGAAAGCGATCAAACCAAGAACAATGATCAAAATAGTTTGATAGTTCAGGAAGGATTCAGCTTTCATAGTCAAACCAGTACCAGTTGCCAGCATAATCGTTACAATGTTCATCAAAGCATTTTGCGCTGTGTCAGAAAGACGATCCAAGCAGCCAGCTTCTTTGAACAAGTTGCCCAGCATTAACATACCAATCAAGGCAGTTACAGGCGGAAGCAACAAGCTGATAACGATAGTGGTTGCAATCGGGAATACGATTTTCTCAAAACGAGTTACAGGACGCAATTGTGCCATAACAATTTTACGGTCAGCTTCGGTAGTGCAAAGTTTCATAATAGGCGGTTGGATCAAAGGAACCAACGACATATAAGAATATGCAGCTACTGCGATAGCACCTAACAGGTTAGGAGCCATTTTTGCAGCCAGGTAAATAGCAGTCGGGCCATCAGCACCACCGATAATACCGATAGCGGATGCTTCTTGCACTGTAAATCCGAGCATCATAGCGCCCATCAAGGAAACAAATACACCTGCTTGAGCTGCAGCGCCCAAAAGCAAAGTTTTCGGGTTTGCAATCAACGGACCAAAGTCTGTCATTGCACCTACGCCTAAGAAAATCAAAGGCGGGAAAATTTCATGATTAATACCATAAAGAATTACCTGCATAACACCCGGTTGGTCTTCAAAACCTGTTTTAGGCACGTTTGCCAGCAAACAGCCGAATGCAATCGGAGACAACAGCAAAGGTTCAAAACCTTTACCAATAGCCAAATATAAAAGAATAATACCTACCAACATCATGATGGCATGACCCATGGTGAAAGCGGAGAAACCGCTGTCATTCCATACGGATTGTAAAGCAACTACAAATGCTTCCATTTATATCCTCCCAATGTTCAATTATTTGAGAGCTTCTAGTTTCAATCACAAATAAGCTCTCTTCTAAATATAAAAGTTATTGCTTTCTTATGACGCAAATTACATTACGATCATAACGTCGCCGGTACCAACAGTTTGACCTGCGGAAACGCGAACGTCAGAAATGGTGCCGTCAGCCGGAGCCATGATCTCGTTTTGCATTTTCATTGCTTCAAGAATCATCAATACATCGCCAGCTTTAACTGCGTCGCCAGCTTTAACTTTAACTTCGAGAACTTTACCAGGCATAGGAGCACTGATAGTAGCTGCGCCAGCAGCAACAGGTTTTGCAGCCGGAGCCGGTGCAGCAGCAGGAGCTGCTTTGAGTGCTGCTGCCGGTGCAGCAGCAGGAGCTGCTTTAGGTGCAGCAGCTTTAGGAGCAGCAACGCCGCCCATTTCTTCAACTTCTACTTCATATGCAGTGCCGTTAACGGTAATGGTATATTTTTTCACAGGGAATACCCTCCTTCAAAATTGTTTAAAATATATTAAACTTAAGTGTTGCTAAAACCTAACTTTGTTTTAGAAGCATTCTTTACGTACGCTAATTGCTTCAATACGAGCATTCTGTGTCCAGCCAGCTTCGGGCAGACGACGTACATAAGCGATATCTTCTGCAGAATGGCCAAGAGCAGCTACAGCTGCTGCAATAACAGCAATTACTTCACTGTCATCCTGCCCAGGAGCTGCAACAGCAGCAGGTGCTGCGGCAGGTGCCGGTGCTGCTACTGGTTTCTCAGTTTTTTTTTGCGTTGGATCTACCAATTGGATGATTTTCATCAAAACACCCAAGGCTGCCAATACGCCAAAAACTATGGTCATATTGATGATAGAAATCAACCAAGGATTAGTAGTTACAGGACCCATTATTTCACCTCATTCTTCTTAATTAATTAAGCACTATACTGCAAGCTGCAAATTACAAAGGAATATTGCCATGGCGTTTTGCCGGGCGAGTTTCACGTTTGGACTGCAACATTTGCAAAGCGTTGATGATGGTGGGACGGGTGTTTTTCGGCTCGATTACGATGTCTACCATGCCGCGCATTGCTGCTTGGTACGGAGTTGCAAAGTTATCGATATATTCTTCCGTTTTTGCTTTTACATCAGGATCATTTTTGAAGATGATGTTAGCTGCACCTGCAGGTCCCATTACTGCGATTTCTGCAGTCGGCCATGCAATTACTTGGTCTGCGCCCAAATCTTGGGAACACATTGCCAGGTAGGAACCACCGTATGCTTTACGGGTTACTACAGTAATTTTAGGTACAGTTGCTTCGGAATATGCATACAGCATTTTTGCGCCGTGACGGATAATACCGCCGTATTCTTGGTTACAGCCAGGCAGGAAGCCAGGTACGTCTACCAAGTTCAGCAAAGGAATGTTGAAGGCATCGCAGAAGCGAATAAAACGAGAGGATTTGTCGGATGCGTTGATATCCAGGCAGCCAGCCATTACTTTAGGTTGGTTTGCTATGATACCTACGGTTTGACCATCCATACGTGCAAAGCAAGTGATAATATTGGTTGCCCAATATTGTTGGGATTCATAGAATTCACCGTTGTCTACGATGGATTTGATTACGTCTTTCATATCATATGCTTGGTTGGAGTTATCCGGAAGCAATGTATTCAAGGAGTCATCAATACGCATCGGGTCGTCACCGGTTTCTACGATAGGAGCGCATTCCATGTTGTTGGAAGGCAGGAAGCTCAGCAGGTAACGGATCTGTTGCAAGCAGTCTTCGTCGTTTTCTGCAGCAAAATGTGCAACGCCGGAAGTGCTGTTGTGGGTCATAGCGCCACCCAGTTGTTCTTGGGTTACGTCTTCACCAGTAACAGATTTTACTACTGCGGGGCCGGTAATGAACATTTTAGAAGTGTTCTTTACCATGTAAATGAAGTCAGTCAGTGCCGGGCTGTATACAGCACCGCCAGCAGAAGGACCCATGATAGCGGAGATCTGAGGAACTACGCCGGATGCAATAGTGTTTTCAAAGAAGATTTTTCCGTAACCAGCCAAAGCGTCAATTGCTTCTTGGATACGAGCACCGCCGGAATCGTTCAGGCCAACAAGCGGAGCACCCATTTTCAGGGACAGGCGTTGTACTTTTACGATTTTAGCAGCATGCATTTCGCCTAAAGAACCACCTTCTACAGTGAAATCTTGTGCGAATACATAAACCAGACGGCCATCGATGGTGCCGTAACCAGTAGTTACACCTTCGCCAGGAAGTTCTTTCTTCTCTTGGCCGAAGTTTGTGCAACGATGTTTTACGAAACGATCCAATTCAACAAAGGATCCTTCGTCGAGGAGTGCAGCAATTCTTTCACGTGCAGTCATTTTGCCGGCTTCGTGTTGTTTTGCAACGCGTTTTTCGCCGCCTGCAGCCAGAATTACTTCGGACTTTTTGAGCATTTTCTCAATTTTTGCTTGAGTAGACAAATCTTACACCTCCATCATTATTAGGAGAACATTTTTATATACATCCCTAACAAATAAGGATGTAAAATTTTGGATCTTGACTACTGGTACTTTTTGCCATTCATCAAGAGTTCTCCAAAATTCCTGACACTAATTATAATCAGGAACGTTCTTTTTTTCTGTTGCACAGGTCACACTTTTTTATTATTTCTTTCACAAAAATTTCACTTCTAGATTATAACAAAAAAGTATTTTTCATCTAATTTTATTTGCCAGCAAATGAAATCTAAACAAAAAGCCACATAATTAAAAGTTTTTAATAAAAACTTTTAATTATGTGGCGCAGGCAACAGATTTTTAAGCAATATTTAACTAAAATATTGATAGTTGAAGGTTAACTATGTCCAAATTTAAAATGAACATATTATTTCCTTTATATATGGGTAATTAGCATAATAAAAAAACAGGCACACCATAAAAGATGCACCTGTTTCAATTTTAGTTATTTAGCAGCACCAATCATTGCAAGCATTGCACCTGCAGCTACTGCGGTGCCGATAACACCAGCTACGTTCGGGCCCATAGCATGCATGAGCAGGAAGTTAGAAGGGTTAGCTTTTTGACCAACAACTTGGGATACACGTGCTGCCATCGGAACTGCGGATACACCAGCGGAACCGATAAGAGGATTGGTTTTACCACCATCCAGAATGCACATGAGCTTACCAAATACAACACCGGCAAAAGTACCAGCTGCGAAAGCGATCAAACCAAGAACAATGATCAAAATAGTTTGATAGTTCAGGAAGGATTCAGCTTTCATAGTCAAACCAGTACCAGTTGCCAGCATAATCGTTACAATGTTCATCAAAGCATTTTGCGCTGTGTCAGAAAGACGATCCAAGCAGCCAGCTTCTTTGAACAAGTTGCCCAGCATTAACATACCAATCAAGGCAGTTACAGGCGGAAGCAACAAGCTGATAACGATAGTGGTTGCAATCGGGAATACGATTTTCTCAAAACGAGTTACAGGACGCAATTGTGCCATAACAATTTTACGGTCAGCTTCGGTAGTGCAAAGTTTCATAATAGGCGGTTGGATCAAAGGAACCAACGACATATAAGAATATGCAGCTACTGCGATAGCACCTAACAGGTTAGGAGCCATTTTTGCAGCCAGGTAAATAGCAGTCGGGCCATCAGCACCACCGATAATACCGATAGCGGATGCTTCTTGCACTGTAAATCCGAGCATCATAGCGCCCATCAAGGAAACAAATACACCTGCTTGAGCTGCAGCGCCCAAAAGCAAAGTTTTCGGGTTTGCAATCAACGGACCAAAGTCTGTCATTGCACCTACGCCTAAGAAAATCAAAGGCGGGAAAATTTCATGATTAATACCATAAAGAATTACCTGCATAACACCCGGTTGGTCTTCAAAACCTGTTTTAGGCACGTTTGCCAGCAAACAGCCGAATGCAATCGGAGACAACAGCAAAGGTTCAAAACCTTTACCAATAGCCAAATATAAAAGAATAATACCTACCAACATCATGATGGCATGACCCATGGTGAAAGCGGAGAAACCGCTGTCATTCCATACGGATTGTAAAGCAACTACAAATGCTTCCATTTATATCCTCCCAATGTTCAATTATTTGAGAGCTTCTAGTTTCAATCACAAATAAGCTCTCTTCTAAATATAAAAGTTATTGCTTTCTTATGACGCAAATTACATTACGATCATAACGTCGCCGGTACCAACAGTTTGACCTGCGGAAACGCGAACGTCAGAAATGGTGCCGTCAGCCGGAGCCATGATCTCGTTTTGCATTTTCATTGCTTCAAGAATCATCAATACATCGCCAGCTTTAACTGCGTCGCCAGCTTTAACTTTAACTTCGAGAACTTTACCAGGCATAGGAGCACTGATAGTAGCTGCGCCAGCAGCAACAGGTTTTGCAGCCGGAGCCGGTGCAGCAGCAGGAGCTGCTTTGAGTGCTGCTGCCGGTGCAGCAGCAGGAGCTGCTTTAGGTGCAGCAGCTTTAGGAGCAGCAACGCCGCCCATTTCTTCAACTTCTACTTCATATGCAGTGCCGTTAACGGTAATGGTATATTTTTTCACAGGGAATACCCTCCTTCAAAATTGTTTAAAATATATTAAACTTAAGTGTTGCTAAAACCTAACTTTGTTTTAGAAGCATTCTTTACGTACGCTAATTGCTTCAATACGAGCATTCTGTGTCCAGCCAGCTTCGGGCAGACGACGTACATAAGCGATATCTTCTGCAGAATGGCCAAGAGCAGCTACAGCTGCTGCAATAACAGCAATTACTTCACTGTCATCCTGCCCAGGAGCTGCAACAGCAGCAGGTGCTGCGGCAGGTGCCGGTGCTGCTACTGGTTTCTCAGTTTTTTTTTGCGTTGGATCTACCAATTGGATGATTTTCATCAAAACACCCAAGGCTGCCAATACGCCAAAAACTATGGTCATATTGATGATAGAAATCAACCAAGGATTAGTAGTTACAGGACCCATTATTTCACCTCATTCTTCTTAATTAATTAAGCACTATACTGCAAGCTGCAAATTACAAAGGAATATTGCCATGGCGTTTTGCCGGGCGAGTTTCACGTTTGGACTGCAACATTTGCAAAGCGTTGATGATGGTGGGACGGGTGTTTTTCGGCTCGATTACGATGTCTACCATGCCGCGCATTGCTGCTTGGTACGGAGTTGCAAAGTTATCGATATATTCTTCCGTTTTTGCTTTTACATCAGGATCATTTTTGAAGATGATGTTAGCTGCACCTGCAGGTCCCATTACTGCGATTTCTGCAGTCGGCCATGCAATTACTTGGTCTGCGCCCAAATCTTGGGAACACATTGCCAGGTAGGAACCACCGTATGCTTTACGGGTTACTACAGTAATTTTAGGTACAGTTGCTTCGGAATATGCATACAGCATTTTTGCGCCGTGACGGATAATACCGCCGTATTCTTGGTTACAGCCAGGCAGGAAGCCAGGTACGTCTACCAAGTTCAGCAAAGGAATGTTGAAGGCATCGCAGAAGCGAATAAAACGAGAGGATTTGTCGGATGCGTTGATATCCAGGCAGCCAGCCATTACTTTAGGTTGGTTTGCTATGATACCTACGGTTTGACCATCCATACGTGCAAAGCAAGTGATAATATTGGTTGCCCAATATTGTTGGGATTCATAGAATTCACCGTTGTCTACGATGGATTTGATTACGTCTTTCATATCATATGCTTGGTTGGAGTTATCCGGAAGCAATGTATTCAAGGAGTCATCAATACGCATCGGGTCGTCACCGGTTTCTACGATAGGAGCGCATTCCATGTTGTTGGAAGGCAGGAAGCTCAGCAGGTAACGGATCTGTTGCAAGCAGTCTTCGTCGTTTTCTGCAGCAAAATGTGCAACGCCGGAAGTGCTGTTGTGGGTCATAGCGCCACCCAGTTGTTCTTGGGTTACGTCTTCACCAGTAACAGATTTTACTACTGCGGGGCCGGTAATGAACATTTTAGAAGTGTTCTTTACCATGTAAATGAAGTCAGTCAGTGCCGGGCTGTATACAGCACCGCCAGCAGAAGGACCCATGATAGCGGAGATCTGAGGAACTACGCCGGATGCAATAGTGTTTTCAAAGAAGATTTTTCCGTAACCAGCCAAAGCGTCAATTGCTTCTTGGATACGAGCACCGCCGGAATCGTTCAGGCCAACAAGCGGAGCACCCATTTTCAGGGACAGGCGTTGTACTTTTACGATTTTAGCAGCATGCATTTCGCCTAAAGAACCACCTTCTACAGTGAAATCTTGTGCGAATACATAAACCAGACGGCCATCGATGGTGCCGTAACCAGTAGTTACACCTTCGCCAGGAAGTTCTTTCTTCTCTTGGCCGAAGTTTGTGCAACGATGTTTTACGAAACGATCCAATTCAACAAAGGATCCTTCGTCGAGGAGTGCAGCAATTCTTTCACGTGCAGTCATTTTGCCGGCTTCGTGTTGTTTTGCAACGCGTTTTTCGCCGCCTGCAGCCAGAATTACTTCGGACTTTTTGAGCATTTTCTCAATTTTTGCTTGAGTAGACAAATCTTACACCTCCATCATTATTGGGAGAACCTTATTTTATATACATCTACGCGGATGCAGACTCTTTGGTCCGCATCCGTGTAGTATGTAACAACTTAAAATAAAATCTTCAAAAGATTTTTGTAATTCCGTATTTTACGGAATTATTTTTTTGCCGGAGCGCAATACTCAAGCAAAATACCTACGGATTTCGGATGAACGAAAGCGATATCCATTCCGCCAGCACCGCCACGAGGAGCTTTGTCGATCATAGCAGCACCTTTTTCAATAGTGGTATCAATAGCTGCTTGAACATCATCAACGCGAACAGCGATATGTTGGATACCTTGTCCATTTTTAGCGATGTATTTGCCGATAGGGCCATCGCCATTTTCAGTGATATCAACAAGGAGCTCAAGCAAAGTTTCGCCACAGGGAATAAATACGGTTTTTACACCTTGCTCAGGAACAGCTTCTTCACCAGTGCAGCTCAAGCCAAGAACTTCAGTGTAGAATTTCTTGGAAAGATCCAAGTCTTTGCAAGCAATACCTACATGGTCAACACAAATTGTTTTAAACATTTCAAATTCCTCCTAAAAGTAATTTTGGTTGTTTTATCTTAAAACTTTACCAACAATGTCAGCGACAACAGAATACGGCTCAATTTCACGAATTTGAAGTTTTTCAACTAAAATATCAAATTCGGAAGTAGCTACAACATTCTTGTCGATATAACGGTTGACCCTGTCATTAAGCATAGCAGTAACCTCGTTTTTAATACGAGCTTTGCGTATTTTGCTCAATTGATCAGATTCAATCAAATATGCTTTGTGCTCTTCAATAGAGTCAACAACAGCTTCTATACCTTCACCCTTGCTGGCAATGGTCCGATTGATCGGAGGACGCCAGCCAACATGTTCGGGATTTAATTCCAACATCATTTCAATCTCAATGTTCAGCTTGTCCGTACCTTCACGGTCAGCTTTATTGATCGTGAAAAGGTCACCGATCTCAAGTATACCTGCTTTAATAGCCTGAATGTCATCGCCCATACCAGGAATAACAACAACCATTGTAGTATCAGCAGTTTTAACAATATCTACTTCAGATTGACCAACGCCAACAGTTTCAACAATAATAACATCAAAACCATATGCATCCATCAATTTAACAGCATCGCCCGCTTTTTGGGATAATCCACCCAAACTACCGCGAGTAGCCATGGAACGAACAAAAATGCCTTCATCGGCAGTAAGGTCCAACATTCTGATACGGTCGCCTAAAATTGCACCGCCGGAGAAAGGACTTGTAGGATCAATTGCGATAATACCAACTGTTTTACCGCGTTTACGATATTCTTTAGCAAGCTTGTCGGTCAAAGTACTTTTGCCAGCGCCCGGAGGTCCGGTTATTCCGATGACATAAGCATTACCGGTGTGGGGATAAATGGCTGTCATTATTTCAACAGCGTTATCATACTCGTTCTCTACGGCAGTAATAGCTTTCGCTAATGCTAAACGAGAATGGTTTAATACGCCTTCAACAATATTCAATGATCACACCGCCTTGTTGAGGTCCAATAAAAATTGTATTATGCAAGCCGGGACAAGCCCGGCCTGCAAAATTTTTGAGAACCTTAATTATTTTACGTTAGCGTTGATGAATTCAACAATGTTGCCAGTCGGAGTGCCAGGAGTGAATACTTCGGCAATGCCAGCAGCTTTCAAACCAGGAATGTCAGCGTCAGGAATAACGCCGCCGCCGATAACCAGAACATCAGTCAAACCTTTTTCTTTCAGCAGTTCAACTACTTTCGGGAAAAGGGTGTTGTGTGCGCCGGAAAGCAGGCTCAAAGCAACAACTTTAACGTCGTCTTGCAGAGCAGCTTCAGCGATTTGTTCCGGAGTCAGACGAATACCGGTGTAAATAACTTCAAAACCAGCGTCGCGCAATGCACGAGCTACAACTTTAGCACCGCGGTCATGGCCGTCCAGACCCGGTTTTGCTACTAAAACTCTAATATTAGACATTATTTCTTACCTCCCTATTATTGTTGGCTCTAAATTACAGAGCAGTATGAGATTGATATTCGCCGAATACTTTTCTCATTACGCCGCAGATTTCGCCTTCAGTTGCATAAGCACGTACAGCGTCAAGAATCAAAGGCATCAGGTTAACGGATTCGTCAGCACAGCCTTTTTCCAGAGCAGCTAAAGTTTCTTCAACTTTAGCATTGTCACGACGAGCTTTAAGGGCAGCAATCTTATCAGCTTGCAATTTGCCAACGGAGCCGTCAACACGCAGCAAGTTTTTCGGCGGTTCTTCTTCTTGTTGGAATTTGTTTACGCCAACAATAATACGGTCGCCTTTTTCAATGTCCATTTGCCATTTGTAAGCGGAGTCTTGGATTTCTTTTTGGATATAACCTTTAGCGATAGCTTCAGGAGCGCCGCCAATTTCGTCAATCTTTTTGATATATTCCCAAGCTTCTGCTTCGATTTTGTTAGTCAAAGCTTCAACATAGTAGGAACCACCCAACGGATCAACGGTGTCAGCCAAGCCGGATTCGTAAGCAACGATTTGTTGAGTACGGAGAGCGATGGTTACAGACTCAGTGGTCGGCAATGCCAAAGCTTCGTCTTTGGAGTTAGTGTGCAAAGATTGAGTACCACCCATTACAGCAGCAGCAGTTTGCAGAGCAACACGAACGATATTGTTGTTCGGTTGTTGTGCAGTCAGCATGGAACCTGCAGTTTGAGTATGTACGCGGAGCATTTGAGATTTCGGTTTTTGAGCGCCGAATCTTTCTTTCATAACTTTAGCCCATACACGACGGGAAGCGCGGAATTTAGCAACTTCTTCGAGTACGTTGTTATGAGCGTTCCAGAAGAAGGACAGACGACCAGCAAAATCGTCAACGTTCATACCAGCTTTGATAGCTGCTTCAACATAAGCGATACCGTCAGCGATGGTGAAAGCGATTTCTTGAGAAGCGGTGGAACCAGCTTCACGGATATGATAACCGGAAATGGAGATGGTATTCCACAGCGGTACGTTTTTGGAGCAATATTCGAAAATATTGGTGATCAAACGCATGGAGGGTTTCGGCGGGAAAATGTAAGTTCCGCGAGCAGCATACTCTTTCAAAATATCATTTTGAATAGTACCGCGCAGTTTGTCAGCGGAAACGCCTTGTTTCTCAGCAACTGCGATGTACATGCAAAGAAGTACGGATGCAGGAGCGTTGATGGTCATGGAAGTGGAAACTTGATCCAAAGAAATTTGGTCAAATAAGATTTCCATATCAGCCAAGGAGTCGATAGCTACGCCAACTTTACCAACTTCGCCTTCAGCCATCGGATCGGTAGAATCATAACCGATTTGGGTCGGAAGGTCGAATGCGCAGGACAAGCCGCTGCCACCGTTAGCCAAGAGGTAACGATAACGTTTGTTGGATTCTTCCGCAGTGGAGAAACCAGCATACATACGCATGGTCCAGAAACGGCCACGATACATAGTAGGTTGTACACCACGAGTGTAAGGATATTCACCAGGGAAGCCAAGATCCTTCTCATAGTCGAAGCCTTCGATGTCGAGAGGGGTGTAGAGCCTGTTGGGCTCAAGGTTTGCACGTTCGGGATTTTTAGCAAGTTTAGCTTCTACGCCAGCCATGTACTTGTCAAATCCAGCTTTCAGAGTTTCATTTGCCATTCTCAAATCCTCCTTAAGAATATTGTTTTTGCACAATCCGGTTTGGACTGACCGAATTATGGTGAGAGTGTCCGTCATAGACGGTGTATATGGCAAAGCCCGAAGGCCTCGTCAACAGAATTTATTTACAGATAAGCTGTAAAGTTTGCCGGCAGAACTAGCTATCTGCCGGCAAAATATTTCAGACAACAATCTCAGTCAATCGTCTTGACTAAGAATTATTTTTCCATGGTGCCGGTTTTTACGAAACGATCATGGAAGGAGAAAGCTTCATCCATAATATGCGGAGTTTGGCTATTACCACAAGCTTCGCAAGCTCTCTTGAAGTAATCAAGAAGCAGCGGTTGATATTTCGGATTAGCAACTTTATCAATGATAACCAAAGCACGTTCTTTTGGAGACAAACCACGAAGGTCAGCTACGCCGCGTTCGGAAACGATAACATCAACGTCATGTTCAGTATGGTCAACATGAGAGCAGAAAGGAACTACAGAGCTGATAGCTCCGCCTTTTGCAAGAGATGTAGTGAAGAATACGGTCAGATAACCATTACGAGCATAGTCGCCGGAACCGCCGATACCATTCATAATCTTAGTACCGCAAATATGAGTGGAGTTAACATTACCATAGATGTCAACCTCAATAGCAGTGTTCATTGCAATGACACCGATACGACGAGCAACTTCCGGGCTGTTTGCAACTTCTTGCGGACGCAGAATGATATATTTTTTATATTTTTCTACATTGTCATAGAATTTTTTGAGGCAATCAGGGGATGGGCTCAAAGCGGTACCAGAGCAAACGCGGAGTTTGCCAGCATCGATCAAGTCGAACATACCGTCTTGAATAACTTCGGTATATACAGTCAAATCTTCAAAATCAGAGTTAACCAAACCGTTGATAACTGCGTTAGCAACAGAACCTACACCAGACTGCAGCGGCAACAGATTAGCGGGCAAACGACCTGCAGCAACTTCAGATTTAAAGAATTCAACCAAGTTTTTACCCATTTTTTGAGCATCTTCGTCGATTTCGCCCAACGGACGAACTTTATCAGTAATATCGCAGGGAACTACTGCAACGAGTCTGTCCAAATCGCAAGGAATATAAGGAGTGCCGATTACATCTTCCGGTTTTTCAACAGGAATAGCTTTACGATTCGGAGGATCCAAAGGCACATAGGAGTCATGCATGCCTTCCAATTCTACTGGTTGAGAAGTATTTACTTCAACAATAACTTTTTCAGCACATTGAACATAAGAAGAAGAATTGCCCATGGAAGTTGTAGGAATCAAACCAACCTGGCCATTGCCAAGGTCAATGATTTTGCAGGCTTCGACGATAGCGACGTCTACACATCTGCGGTTTTCCATGAAACCATAGCGAGTCATTTGAGCAACATGGCTCAAATGCAGGTCAGTATATTTTACGGAACCGTTGTTGATAGCTTTACGCAGATCATTGTTAGTTTGGTAAGGCATACGACGAGCAACGATACCAGCTTGAGTCATTGCGGTATCCATTTCAGGACCTACAGAAGCACCGGTCCAAACGTTGATTTGGAAAGGAGTTTTTTTGCCTTTTTCTGCCAGAGCAAGAGGCACAGCTTTAGGATAACCAGACGGAGTAAAACCACTGGTACCTACGTTGTCGCCATCCTTTACAAATTCTGCAGCTGCTTCGGCGCTCATAATTTTGCCGGCTACTGCTTCGCATACGCGATCTTTAATGTCGATCATGTTTACCTTCCTCCTTGTAAATAAAACAAATTGTGGCTAATGCCAGCGAAGTCTATTAACTTCACTAGTAAAAATACACTTAGTCGGCTAAATACCAACTATAAAAGCATAAAGTATTATTTGCCGAATAAGATTTTACCCATAAAAAAGGAGCACTTAGAAGTTTTGATTTACTAAAACAAAACATAGCCAAGTGCCAGCTTACTTCTATCCAAAGTGGCTACGCTCTGAATCGCAAACTGTCAGCAGGTAAAGCTTTCAGTTGAACTTCTTCGTTCTTCTGTCTACCAACCGCTAAAACATATCCAAGATATTTAGTTCTGCTTAATTTACTTCGACATTCCAACAAAAAATCCTTCAAAAAAAACTTTAATTGTGATTTCTTTTTGAACTTTTTGTGTCCAGCTCTATTATAACACATAAAGAAGCAGTAAATTTTAGGCAAAATCACTACTTTTTTTAGTTTTTAAACATTTTTTCTTTAAAACGCTATACTACATATGATATCAGTAAAACTGTAACATGGCAAGCATTTTCTTTACAATTTACAAAGAAACACCCCTTGAGCAAAACTACTCAAGAGGTGTTTTGTGGTATCAAATTAGTACTTTCAACGTGTCTGTTGGTGATAGTGCGTATGCAGTAGACTATGAGCTTTTTCTCCGAGAGGTTTACCTAACCAAGTATCATAAAGCTCTTTAATTTCCGGATTTTCATGTGATTTTCGTAACTCATTGGCACTATCACAATCAAACAACCCTTCTCTACGGGCTCTTCTAATTTCTGCATTAACGGGAATCGGTTGACCGCCGCCGCCAATACAGCCACCAGGGCAAGCCATAACTTCAATAAACTGATAATCTGCCTCACCGGCTCTGATACGCTCTAATATCTTGCGTGCAGAAGCAAGAGTATGAACAACTGCTATTTTTACAGTATTTCCTGCAATAGTCAGTTCCGCCTCGCGGGTCTGTTCCATCCCCCGCACATCATTGTAATCAACAGTCTGCAAATTTTCACCTGTTAAAACATCAGCTACAGTACGCAGAGCAGCTTCCATTACGCCACCGGTAGTACCAAAAATAACAGCAGCACCTGTACCTGTACCCAGCGGAGAATCATAGCTGTCTTCAGGCAAATGTTTAAAATCCAGTCCTGCTTCCCGTATCATACGGCCAAGTTCTCTGGTCGTAATAACAACATCTACATCACGATATCCGGAAGCATTCATCTCCGGACGTGCTGCTTCCGCCTTCTTAGCAGTACACGGCATCACCGAAACGCTGACTATTTTTGCCGGATCAATACCAGCTTTTTCAGCATAATAGGTTTTAGCAATAGCGCCAAACATTTGCTGGGGTGATTTCGCAGAAGAAAGATGTGGTAACAAATCAGGATATTTGAGCTCTATCATATTTACCCAGCCAGGACTGCAGGAGGTTATCATCGGCAATACACCTCCGTTAGTCAAACGATGGAGGAACTCATGCCCTTCTTCCATAATCGTCAAATCAGCCGAAAAATTAGTATCGAATATCTTATCGAACCCTAGATTGCGCAATGCTGCAACCATTTTCCCTGTAACGATAGAACCTGGTTCCATACCCAATTCTTCACCCAAAGCCACGCGTACTGCCGGAGCTGTTTGAACTATAACAATCTTATCAGGATCATTGATAGCCGACCATACTTTTTCCGTATCATCTTTTTCCACTATAGCTCCAGTAGGACAAACACTCGCACATTGTCCACAGTAAGAACATTCTACTTTTCCAAGATCCTGTTCAAAAGCAGTAGAAACAATTGTGTCAAAGCCGCGCTCAGCAAAGCTGTAGACGCTCATTCCCTGCACATCACGACAAACACGTATACAACGTCCGCACAAAATACATTTTTCCTGATCGCGCACTAAGCAGGGGTTACTGGCGTCAATAGTATGTGCTTTACGGGCTCCGCCTTCAAATCTGATCTTGCGCAATCCCAAATCAGCAGCTATATTCTGCAATTCACAGTCACCGCTTTTTTGGCACGCAAGGCAGTCCTTGGGATGATTGGCCAACAGCAATTCTACGACCATTCGTCTTGCTGCGCGGACTTTATCCGTATTCGTTTTCACTACCATACCTTCTGCAACAGGATAGACACAGGAGGCTACAAGCGTACGCGCTCCGGTAGCTTCTACGACACACAATCTGCAGGCCCCTTCCGGAGCAAGTTCAGAATGATAGCACAACGTAGGAATATGAATGCCGGCAGAACGCGCGGCTTCAAGAATAGTAGCATTTTTAGGGGCCTGTACAGTCTGCCCATTGATCGTTAAGGTAATCATTTCCATATCTATATAATCCTCCCTTAACCCTTAGTAATGGCCTTAAACGGACAAGCCGCCATGCAGGCACCGCATTTTATACATTTAGTTACATCGATAACATGTTTCTTTTTCACTTCTCCGGAAATGGCATTAACCGGGCACTGGCGTGCACATAACCCACAGCCTTTGCATGCATCAGTAATTTCATAATTGGCAAGCTTTTCACAGGCACCGGCAGGACAGCGTTTTTCTTTGATATGAGCTTCATATTCATGACGGAAATATTTTAAAGTACTCAATACAGGATTAGGAGCAGTTTGTCCCAATCCACATAAAGCAGTCTCTTTAATATTTCTGGCCAGTTCTTCTAACAGCTCTATATCGCCTTCTCTCCCCTGCCCTTCAGTAATACGTGTCAGGACTTCCAGCATACGCTTAGTCCCCTCACGACAGGGAGTACATTTGCCACAGGATTCAGATTGAGTAAAATTCAGGAAAAATTTTGCAACATCTACCATGCAGGTATCTTCATCCATAACTACCAATCCGCCAGAACCCATCATAGCACCTGCCGCTGTTAACGAATCATAATCTATAGACAGATCAAGCATTGATTCAGGCAGGCAGCCACCAGATGGACCGCCTATTTGAACTGCTTTAAATTTCTTACCTCCGTTAATACCACCGCCGATATCATAAATAATTTCGCGCATAGTAATACCCATAGGAACTTCGGCCAGACCTGTGTTATTTATTTTACCAGTCAGCGCAAATACTTTAGTTCCTTTTGACTTTTCAGTACCAAAACCAGCATACCAGTCAGCGCCATTAGTAATAATTGCAGCTACATTACCAAAAGTTTCAACATTATTGATATTTGTCGGCTTTCCCCAAAGTCCGGCAACTGCTGGAAATGGCGGTCTTGGCCGCGGCATACCGCGTTTACCTTCTATTGATGCCATCAATGCAGTTTCCTCACCGCAAACGAACGCACCGGCACCTTCCTTGATATGCAGTTTGAAGCTGAACCCGGAACCAAAAATATTTTCACCTAACAACCCCATAGCTTCAGCCTGTTCAATAGCTATGCGCAGACGTTTAATGGCCAGCGGATATTCCGCACGTACATAAATATAGCCTTCATCTGCACCTATAGCATAACCACAGACAGCCATACCTTCTAATATCTTATGCGGATCGCCTTCTAAGACGCTCCTGTCCATAAATGCACCAGGATCACCTTCATCTGCATTACAGATAACATATTTTTTATCACTTACAGACGCTTTAGCAAACTGCCATTTCATTCCTGTAGGAAATCCGCCGCCGCCACGTCCACGCAGACCTGATTTTTTTATTTCTTCAATAACATCTTCAGGACTCATGGTAGTTACAGCTTTAGCTAAAGCTTCATAACCTCCGACAGCAATATATTCTTCAATTTGTTCAGGATTGATAGCGCCGCAATTTTCTAAAACTAACCGATGCTGTTTCTTATAAAAATTTATTTCCGAATAATTAGGTATACTTTCATGAGTAAGCGGTTCATGATAAAGCAACCGTTCAACAATACGCCCCTTAAATAAATGGCTTTCAACTATTTCTTCTACATCCTCAGCTTTTACCTGGCAATAAAAAGTACCTTCAGGATACACTATAACCAGCGGACCATGTTCACAGAAACCATGGCAGCCTGTTTCTACTACCATAACCTCGTCGCTCAGGCCTTTAGCTTCAATAGCCCGACTAAAAGCAAGCTGTACATCCTTTGAACCGGCAGATTTACATCCTGTTCCTCCGCAAATCAGGACGTGTGCTCTAATGTGCTGCATATGATTTCCCTCCAAATTTTATCAAATCAGTCTTGCATAATTTTGCCTACAACCATTTCTTCAACAATACGGCCATTGACAACATGCTCTGCAATGATCTTTTTCACGTCCTCAGGTTTTACTTTACCATAAGTAATACGAGGTTCTCCAGGACGGACAATATCTACCAGGACTTCTTTCTCACACATACCGATACAGCCCGTCTGCTGTACCTGAACATCATTAAGTTTACGCACTGCAAGCTCATTCAAAACGGCAGACATCACTTCGCGCGCGCCTGCAGCAATACCACATGTACCCATACCTATGATTATTTTAGTGCCGTCATTCTGACGAACTTTCATGTCTGCCTTTAATTTTTCACGTAGGGCCTTCAAATCTTCCAACGTTTTCATTTTATACCTCCTGCTCACACCTCAACTGCGATATTTCCTGCTTTAAATATTCTTCAAGCCATGTATAAACTTCAGGTCTGGTAAAATCTGCTTCATCACCAAGGAGAGATCTGATAACCCTCGTATCAATATCAAATCCCGATGTACCTATCTTATAGATAAACTTCAGCTCCAGATACGGCGTGCCTACCAGCAGCACTTTAATACTTGATACAATATCACCCAAAGGCGGGCGATCAATATTATCCTTTGCAAAAGCAGCTTCTACGACAGTACCTTTACCCTTACGAGATTGTATTAACAAATGTCCTCCGCATTGTTTAGTGACCATGTCCATAAAAGGTATTCCCATACCTACTTTACGTGTAGTCCGCGTAGTCACAAAGGGATCGCGAATTTTCTGCACCATTTCCTCACTCATGCCATGTCCATCATCACTGATACGAAAAACAAAAAATCCATTTTCATTCTCATTTATTTCTATTATTACATTATGAGCTCCTGCCTCTATGGAATTCTGCGCTAAATCAAGGATATGCAAAGACAATTCACGCATGATTTTTATTGATATTTAGCTAAAATAGCCGACAGTTTGTCCGGAGTCAAACGACCATGAGTATCTTCATTAACCTGCATAACCGGTGCTAAACCACAAGCGCCGATACAGGCAACAGTCTCAAGGGTAAAACGCAGATCTTCCGTAGTATGTCCGGCCTTAATTCCAAGCTCTTTTTCGATAGTCTGCAAAATTACTTTACCACCACGTACATGGCAGGCAGTTCCCTGACAAACGCGGATAATATTACGCCCGCGCGGATTAAGGTGAAACTGGGAATAAAAAGTAACAACACCATAAATTTGAGCAATGGGTGTTCCTGTACTGGCAGCAATGTACTCTAAAGCATCTTTGGGCAAATAATTGTACAGAGCCTGTACTTCCTGCAAAATCGGGATCAAAGATCCTTTTTTACCCTGATATCTAGCCAGAATAGCATCAATCTGCACCTTTTCAGGATTTTCTCCGCCGCAGCAACTGCATCTTTTGTCAACCATATTCATAGTACACTCTCCATTTCCCTAAACTTTAATGTACGAATACTACTATAGCAAAAAAAACGTATATAATCAACACTATTTATGATTTTCAAGCATGAATAGTGTATACTTTATACTTTTAGTGTAACTAATATTCAAGATCATTAATAAAATAACCCGGAAACCAACTACGCCCGTCTTTTCCTGCAAGTGCAAGTTTTAATTCTGAAATAGTCGCTTCTTCAATGGTAATTTTATTCTTGGGGCCTTCCAAAAATTCAAGCATTCTGTGAGCATCAGAATTAGTGACATAAGGTAAATTCCCAGATAATCTTTTCAATTTCAGCTGCTCCAACTCTGCTAAACTGTTACGGCTTATCTCTACTCCTTGCAAGCCCATATCATTAGGAATAAATCCCAGCTGTACAAGCAAACTATATGCCGGTCTATCTATATGGGCAGCTAAACACAGCCCGCCAATTTCGTTTACTTTTCGTACAACCTCCTGCGCAGATAGCTGCAATGGTCCTAAAAGCATTCTTTCCTCTTCTGCAACAAAATTATCATCATCATCAACGACAAATTGCGCTCCAAACCGTTCAGGAATGTTTTTGAGGCCACGCATTGAAAAATCGACTATTTTCTGCCACCGCCGCAGCTGTTTCAAATTGTCAAACAAAACCACTATATGCGCTTCTTCCCTGCATTCAACTTCCATTCCCGGGAACACCTTAATACCATAACGTTCACCAGCCTGAATCGCCGCCACAGCATTAGCCGAAGCATTATGGTCAGTAACCGCCAACAGCTGTATACCATATTCAGCAGCCTGCATCACTATATGATGCGGCGTCATTTCGATTTCAGCACACGGGGAAAGCAAGGTATGGACATGAAAATCTCCGATAACGGTTTTCATTTTACATTCCTGATACCAAGTTCATAAAGCTTTCCAATGACATCATAAGCAGGTAAAGATGTAGCCAATATCAAAACGTCGTTCTGTTCTGCTTTTTTCAGGGTATCCTCTTCTATAGGCGCATCGCCTGCCACAATAACTGCCGACAGACCAATCAAAGAAGCTACTGCCGCTATATTCTGATGCCCCTGCATTGTCACCCAAATCATACCGGGAGCCGCCTGCCCCATAACATTACTCAAAAGATCAGAGGCATAGCCACCAATAACATCCACATCCACAGGAACCTCATGTGTCATCAGCTTTAACCCTAAAGTTTCAATAACTTCACGTACTTGCATCGCTTTCACCATCCTCCCGCAGTTCTTCTTCCGGCTCGCTGGCTATAGGTATCTGCTTTGCCAGTTCAAGCATACCATGTGCCAGGCGTTTTACACTGCTCCTTAATTTAAAAATACAGTCAATTTCATTGGCTTTCCCCTGAACGATGTCTTCCGCCAGGCATTGACAGCTTGGTGCTCCGCATGCTCCACAATCAAGCCCCGGCAAAGATCTGAGGACCTCCTCCATCTTTTCAAACTTTTTCATAGCCTCTAAAATATCGTCATCTAATTGCATCATCGGCCGCGGGATTAATTTTTTTACATAGGAAGCCGATTTGGGAAAATCCTCACATATCATACTCTGGGCCATGGTAGCCAGACGATCATCAGGTTCATTCTGCCTCATAATACTCAGCCTTAGCTTCAAATTTTTCTCAGCAACAAATTTATTCTCAGCAGTCAGCGGCCCGCCAATGCAGCCGCCACTGCAGGCAGAACACTCTACATAATCGACATCGCGCATCTTATTCAAGGAAATTTGCTCCAGCACGTCGTACACGTCATTAATACCGTGTACAGCCAGACCGTTTTCAATTCCTGCAGCTTCCAGTTCCCCACCATAACTGCCCCAACTCATACCATAAGAAGATCCAGCAGTCACCTTTTTATCCGGCTGAATCTCTCCGCCCATGATTTTTAATATTTTTCCATAAATCTCTGAAATACTTAAACTGCCGTTGATTTGTGTATGCCGGACATCAACAGACTGCCTGATATTAGCATTTTTAGAAGGGCAAGGTGCAATAAACCAGACACCTATTTCTTCAGACTTTAAGCCGGTACGCTGCATAACTTCATTTTTTACATAAATAGCCGCAGCTTCTGTTGGAGGAAGTACAGGCACTACCTGTTTGATGAGTTCCGGAAATTTGACCTGAATCAGCCTTAAAACCGCCGGACAAGTGCAGGAAATCAAAGGTTTTCTGCCACCGTTATAATTTTTCAGGTAAGCAGCTATTTCCAAAGAAATATATTCAGAAGCTACTGCTACATCAAAAATTTCATCAAATCCCAGTCTATGTAACCCTTCCCAAATAGCCGCCGCACTTGTTTCAGGCGGAAACTGCGCATATAAAGAAGGAGGAGGCAAAGCGATATTATATTTAAATTGTTCAGTTTCTTCCAGTTTATCCGTTTCCGCCACGATAGCATGATAGCCACAACGCCGTAAACACTCGCCGCAGTCAATACAACGTGCTTCTATAAGTTCTGCTTTACCATTGCGGACACGAATGGCCTCGGTCGGACAAGCTTTAACGCACGTTACACAGCCTTGACACTGAGACCGTAAAAGGCGTATGGAATGAAAATATCCTCCAGCCATCGTATCACCCCTCTTATAAGTCTTCACTGATATGTTTGAATTTCATCTTTATATTAGTACCTGAGCCAACTGTCGATTGGATATCAAAATCATCTGAACACTTCATCATATTCGGCAGACCCATACCGGCGCCAAACCCCATTTGTCTTACATGATCCGGTGCTGTAGACCAGCCTTCCTGCATTGCCAGTTTAATGTCAGGGATTCCCGGTCCCTGATCAGCAATATATACAACCGTCTCTTCAGGAAAAATTTCAGCATCAACCTGACCACCGCCGGCATGAATGATTACATTCATCTCAGCTTCATAGGTTCCAATAGCAATACGTCTGATTATATCTGCCGGAACGCCAATTTTCTGCAGCAACCGCTTTAATCCGGCAGAAGCTTCGCCAGCCCTGTCAAAATCGTCACCGGCAACATCATAATGCATTTTTACTGATTTAGAATCACTCATTGCTCTTCCGCCTTTCTGGAACAGCCTCTCAAGCCATTACTATAAAGAATCCCGCAGGCTTCAAACAATGTATATTCTGTCGACATAATCGGGAGTTTGTTTTGGGCAGCTTCTTTCAGCATATCTTCTCCGGGCAGTTTCCCTCTTACCAAAATCACACCGCATAAATCAGTCATATCCGCTGTTCTTATAACCTGCATATTAGCCAACCCTGTGCAAAGCAGAGTTTTACATTTTGTAAAGGCTAAGACATCGCTCATAAGGTCAGACCCGCAACAGGTTTCAACCTGCCGACCAAGATATTCTTCACCTACGCAGATTTTAGCGTCTAAAAGTTTTCGCACGTCATTTAAATTCATTCCGCTCCCCCTACGATTCCATATTTCCCTGAATTTATTGTAACTTGCCAAGTTTTTCCTGTAAAGCTAAATCTAAATCTTCCTCTTATGGTTATGCTTTTGTTAATTTTCTGTTAAATTCTGAACAGACCATTATTAAAATTGCAAAAAGCCAAAACAAAAGCCCCATTTGCATATTAAAATAAACATGGTCAGTCAAACCGCCCACTAAAATACCTGCAGACGCCATTAAATAACCTCTGCCAAAACCCTGAAGCCATCTGCTTTTACCAAAACGGGCCAATTCAGCAGCTTTCCAGATAATACAGAACCATAAAAGCAAGAATACTGCCAATCCATGCCAACCCAGTTCTGCCGTAATATTCAGTAATAAATTATGACAATGATACATAATGACGTCAGGATTGTTAAGATAAAAATCATATTCCGGATAAATAAACTGATATCCATACCAGCCAACACCCCACGGATGTTCTTTAATAATAAATAACGTACTTTCCAGATAGGCAAATCTAAGAGCAACAGAAGTATCTTCAGTCCCAAAAATAGAAATTATCCTATGCCATACTGCGCCACGGGCAAACCACATTCCCAAAATACCAATGCCTATGAGAGGCAATAAAGCCCGACGGCAAAAGCATACGCAAAACAACAATAATCCAACAGCTAAAGCAACCCAATTCCCACGTGAATATGTGTAAAGCAAACAAAGCCCGGCTATTAAAATTCCGCTGCCAAGTACCAGCTGCCACATTTTTTCTTTACTTGTACTAAGCAATCCTGTAATCAATGAAATAACCAGTACAAGATATCCGCCCAAAATATTCGGATTGACCAGAGTGGAAATAACACGTGTTTTCAATTCCGGAAAAGCATCATTATCAACCCAGGCCTCAGTAGGTACAACCCCAGTAAAATGCTGTACAATGCCATATACCGAAACAAACAATGACATTCCCAAAAACACACTTATTATTTGCAGAGGCCTGGGCCACTCATGCCACTTGTGCAAATCCAAGTCACTAGCTGCAGATGTTTTTTTATCAACAGCATAATGCAAAATCAGCCAGACCAATAGCGCGTATTGACCGACAACATAAATAAAATTGTAGGTAGACAATACCTCATCAGCTGAATTATGCAGCGACCAATAACCAAGTAATAACAGTAACCATAATAAAATCTGTACAAAACGTGGTAAAACAGGCTTCCTTTTTTCATGGCGCCGCAAAAACGCAACAATAAAGCCACTGAAGCCAGTGACTGCCACCATTGCCGAAGAAACTTCCTGCTGCAGCGGGATAACAGCTATTGTCGCCAACAACAGCCAATATACATATTTTTCTAAATTGGCATATTTTACGGCCGCAGCAGTCATCAATGACACCCAGCTTTCGCTTTCAAAAGCATATTCTTAAAATTCCCTACCAAATAAAGGGAACCGCATACACATATTACACTGTCTGCATCAGCTCCGGTTACAGCGGCTTCATACGCAGATGCCAAACTGTTCATAGCTTCAGCCTGATTTCCAATAAGGCTGGCCAATTCTTCAGCAGATGCTGCTCTGCCACCTTCGTCTGCCTTTACCGTATAAACTGTATCCATAGGTCTGAAAAGCTTCCCTATGACGCTTTTCATATCCTTATCACCCATCATCCCAAAAACAAACGTCCTTTTCTGCTGCGGATAATATTTATCGAGAGCATTTCTTAAAGCATCTGCTCCAGCCGGGTTATGAGCTCCATCCAAAATCACGTCAGGATTTTGATAAATACGCTCTAGTCTGCCTGGCCAAATAGTGTTAGCAACACCAATATGCAAAGCTAATTCATTGATCCTGTCATCCTGTTTGGAGACAAGTTTAGCAGCAACTACAGCTAAAGATGTATTCGCTATTTGATGTTCGCCAGGCAAATTAATATTGTAGTCAGAACTATAATACTCACCTGCATGCAAAGTAAAAGTCTGCCCCTCCATAGTGCTTTTCACTTCTGTGCCCCAAAAAGCACTGCCATAAATATACAATTTGGACTGCTTGAACATCGCGACAGCTTTAATCGGTCCCAATGCATCATCTCCATCTGCGGCCGTTACTACCGGAACATTTTCCTTAATAATTCCTGCTTTCTGCATCGCAATCCGTTCTACAGTCGCACCGCAGCGATCAGTGTGATCCAAACTGACATTAGTAATAACAGAAACTACCGGAATGATAACATTAGTTGAATCCCAAAGTCCCCCCATTCCAACTTCAATGACTGCATAATCTACATTTTCCAAAGCAAAATACATAAAAGCAGCAGCAGTCAAAACCTCAAACTGTGTCGGCTGCTCACAAATGCCCTTTGCCACCACACTGTCTGCCGCCTTTTTCACAATAGTAATCAGAACTGCAAAACTATAATCATCAATATCCTGCCCGTTGATAACAAGTCTTTCATTATACTTTACCAAATGCGGTGACGTAAATTTACCTGTTTTCAAATCAGCAGCAAGCAAAATATTCGCTATCATACTGCTGACAGAACCTTTGCCATTTGTTCCTGTAACATGAATGGTCTTTATTTTTCTTTCAGGATTCCCTAATTCCCGCAATAATCCTTCAATACGTTCCATTCCCAAACGAATGCCAAATTTCCCCAAACTATCCAGATATGCCAATGTCTCCTGATAATTCATTTTAACCTCCAATTAATTACGACAGTAAAAACACAAAAAGCGGCGCGGAGTATCCGCGCCGCTTCGGCTGTTACTTTAAAGTTGCCAAATAAGTCAGACGTTCTTTCACAGCTTCCATTTTACCACTCAGTTCCTCTGCTTTAGCCTTTTCCTTTTCAACTACATCAGCCGGAGCCTTTGCCAAAAAGCCTGCATTATTTAGCTTACCGGTAACACGTTTGATTTCTTTATCCATACTTTCCAGTTCTTTATTAAGACGCTGGGTTTCTTTTTCTACATCGATCAATCCTGCCAGAGGCAAATATACCTCGATTCCGGCAATAACAGCGGCCATAGCATTTTCAGGCTTGCCAGCCCCAATATCATCAATTATAAGCTCATCGATACTGCCCATCAAATTGATATAATTTTTATTGGCTTCAACGATCTCACGCAGTTCTGCATTCACTAACAAAATAGCCGGCACCTTTTTGCCTGGAGCAGCATTGACTTCCGCACGCATATTACGAATAGCTTTAATGCTTTCCATAATTGCCGTCATACCAGTTTCTGCTTTATCATCAAACAATCTCTCATCAACAATAGGCCACGGTGCAATCATGATACTGTTACTTTCGTGCGGCAGACACTGATAGATTTCTTCAGTGATAAACGGCATGTACGGATGCAGTAACTTCATAGCCGATGTCAGCACCTCTGCCAGGACATGCTGTGCCGTAGCTCTTGCCTCAGGATCTTCCTTATTATAAAGCCGCGGCTTAGCCAGTTCAATGTACCAGTCACAAACTTCACTCCAGATAAAATCATAAATAAGACGCCCTGCTTCACCCAGCTCAAATCGGCCCAAAAGTTCAGTAACATCTTTAACCGTATGCTGCAGCCGCGAAAGTATCCATTGATCAGCAAGTGTATATGGAGCCTGCTTGGCTTCTGCATCATAACCTTCCATATTCATCAAAGCAAAACGTGATGCGTTCCAGATCTTATTAGCAAAATTGCGTGTTGCTTCTACGCGTTCCCAGTAAAAACGCATATCATTACCAGGAGTATTGCCTGTGATCAGCATAAACCTTAAAGTATCAGCGCCGTACTTTTCAATAACTTCCAGCGGATCGATACCATTGCCGAGTGATTTACTCATTTTACGTCCCTGGCTGTCACGCACTAAACCATGAATAAAGACTTTATCAAAAGGAATATCCTTCATAAACTCCATACCCATAATCAGCATTCTCGCAACCCAGAAGAAAATGATATCATAACCTGTCACCAAAACACTGGTTGGATAAAATTGCTTTAACAAATCTGTTTTTTCAGGCCAGCCCATAGTAGAGAACGGCCATAAAGCTGAACTGAACCATGTGTCCAAAGCATCTTCATCCTGATGTACCGCACCACCGCATTTCGGACATTTATCAATATCAACGCGCGATGCAATAACTTCGCCGCAAGCATCACAATACCACACAGGAATCCGGTGCCCCCACCAAATCTGACGGGAAATACACCAATCACGAATGTTTTCCATCCAGCCGGTATAAGTTTTGGTAAACCGTTCTGGAACAAACTGTGTTCTGCCGTCTTCAACACAATCTACAGCCGCCTTTACCAACGGCTCCATTTTTACAAACCACTGTTTGGAAACCAACGGCTCTATTACACTGCGACAGCGCTGACAATGGCCTACAGCATGATTATGCTCTTCTATTTTTACTAAGTAACCTTTTTCCTGCAGTTCGTGTACCAGATTTTTACGACATTCATAACGTTCCTGGCCTGCAAATTTGCCGGCCTCTTCAGTCATATAGCCATCCATACCGATAACTACGATACTCTCTAAATTATGACGCATACCCATTTCAAAATCATTAGGATCATGAGCAGGAGTAATTTTTACAGCACCTGTACCAAATTCTAAATCGACATAACTGTCAGCAATAATGGGGATCTGACGTTCGGTTAAGGGCAGCTGCAGCATTTTACCGACCAGATGACCATAGCGCGGATCTTCAGGATTGACTGCAACAGCAGTATCACCCAGCATCGTTTCAGGCCGTGTAGTGGCTATCGTAAGATAAGTTTCCATCTCACCAACAACAGGATAGCGGACATACCACAAATTTCCGGCATCATCTTCATGTTCAACTTCAATATCACTTAAAGCAGTATTGCAGTTAACACACCAGTTAGTAATACGGCTGCCCTGATAAATAAGCCCTTTTTCGTACAAAGAAACAAAAACCTCACGAACTGCCTGTGAACAGCCCTCATCCATAGTGAAACGTTTGCGTTCCCAGTCGCAGGAAACACCCAGGCTTTTTAACTGCTCGATGATACGGTCACCATATTTATCTTTCCATTCCCAGACACGTTTAATAAATTCTTCACGGCCCAAGTCATACCTGGTCTTTCCTTCTTCTTTTTTTAAAACTTCCTCTACTTTGATCTGAGTAGCCAACCCCGCATGATCATAACCGGGCATCCATAAAGTATTATCGCCCATCATCCTATGCCAGCGAATCAAAATATCCTGTAAAGTATTATCTAACGCATGTCCCATATGCAGCTGACCGGTAATATTCGGTGGGGGGATAACAATACTGAACGGCTTTTTATCTGCTTCTACCTCAGCATGGAAATAACGGTGTTCTTCCCAATATTTATACCATTTTTTCTCAACCGAAGCCGGATCATAAACTTTAGGAATATTGTGTTCTTCTGCCATTTTACTGCCTCCTAAAAATAAATAAAGTCCTGTTCCAAATTAAGAACAGGACGAAAAACTCCGCGGTACCACCTATTTTCCCAGACTTAAATCAAAGTTTAGTCCGGACACTTGAAACGCGTAACGTGCGCTAACGGATAAACCTACTTTGATTTCAGTCTACCGACTCACGGACGACTTCAAAGCCATAAAGCTAGGTACGTTGCAGCCTGGCATACCCTCTCTGTGAGCTCTGTACTTTTACTACTTCCGGTCATCGTCATTTTAAATATAAATTTAGATAGCTATAATATTATCAATTGCCGCTTACAGTGTCAAGCATTTCTTCTCGAATCAGCTATTTGTAAAAACAAAATTCTATTATTACTCAGAAACGCCAGCCTGAGACAGCTCAGGGTTTTCAATACCTTCGATACCGCCTATGTTGCCACGCAGAACGGCCCCCGGCTCAACAACTAAACTTCCCGCTTTAATATCACCGTTTAAAACTCCAGAGGCTAAAATCTCTAAAGTGCCGCGGGCCACTATATTACCTGTAACATTCCCGGCCACAGTAACATTTTCCCCAAAAATATTCGCTTCTATCACACCGTTGGGTCCGATTAAAACATCGTTCTCCGAAACAATAATGCCTTTAAAGTGACCATCAATACGCGATGCGCCCTTAGTCTGCAAATTGCCGCACAGGATCGAATTTCTTCCAAGCAAAAACTCAAATTCTTCCAAAGGCAAAGTGCTTACTGCTACTACATCTTTTTTATTTTTCCCAAACATAGTTTTCTCCTTTTATTATCTTACTAATTCCAACGGATCTGTTGTCTGCCCGTTGACCAACACTTCAAAATGCACATGCGGCCCAGTACTATACCCGCTGCTGCCAACATAACCGATGACATCACCTTTACTTACGCTTTGCCCTGCCTGAACTGCCAATTTACTCATATGACCATAAGCTGTTTCGTAACCATATCCATGCTGAATCCTTACATAACGGCCATAACCGGACACCCAGCCAGCCTCTTCAATAGTGCCAGACGCGCTGGCATAAACCGGAGCTCCATAGTCATTGGCAATATCAACTCCCGGATGCCAGTCATAAGAACGATTACCGAAAGGATCGCTGCGTCCGCCAAAATATGAAGTAATAGTCCCTCCATTAGTTGGCCAAAGTGTCGGCAGCGCTGCTTTGCGCTGGTTCAACTCGCGTAATCTGCCAAGTAAATCATTCAACGTAGCTTTTCTATCTTTGACCTTTTCCTGCAGCACCTTGTTCTGCGCAACATAGATATCAACAGCTTCTACTTTAGCCGCCTGAGGTCCGCCTTGTCCAAGATACTGACTGCGGTCGATCCCGGAACGTGAAGGCTGCACTGCGCCTTCACCAAGCTCTCGCCGAACCGCCTCTTCCAGTTTGGAAAGCTCTGCCATTTCTTTTTCAATAGCTTCATTTTCCTGCAAAAGCTGACCTATTTTCTGTTCCTGAACAGCTTTTTCACTCCTGTAGGTCAACAGTTCCTGTTGATCCTGATGTGCCTTGTACAAAATATGCGAAGACTGAAAAAGAACACCTGCACCAAGTAAACAGAGCAAACCGCAAACAATACCAACCTTTTTCAGCAGGCTGAGGCGAAAATGGATACTCCTGGGTTCGTGCCCTTTATGAGGTATCAACATAATCGTATATACTGAATCAGACTCTTTTCTTTGTCTCTTTATCGGTTCCAATATTCTGCGCTCCTTTGATCCCTGACAACTTCAAACTTTTAAACTCAAACATATATTATTTTCTCACATCAGCCATAAAAATACTATACCTTTAAAAATTTTTTATATAAAAACGCTATAAAAAATTCAGTAAACATGCCATTGCCAACACATCTGCCATATTTGTGAACAATATGAAAAATAAAAACGCAGGCAAAAGCCTGCGTTTTTAAAGTAAACATCAAACTACAGCACAGTCATTACATTCTGCTGCCGATCTGGTATATCAGCAAAGCCATGCAATATGCCAAGCCTGTTTGATATAGGAGGGCAAAGAAAGTCCAATGCCAGCTGCCCATCTCGCGCCTGATCGCGCCAATAGCAGCAAAACACGGAGATGCCAGCAATGTAAAAATCATAAATGCATACGCACTGGCAGGCGTGAACATGCTTTGAATAGTGGTAATCAAAGTCGGATCTTCTTCGGTAGCTTCAGCAACTCCAGCCAAGATACCAAATGTAGAAACAACTACTTCTTTAGCTAAGAAGCCCGTAATTGCTGCGAAAGCAGTCTGCCAGCTGTCAAAGCCAAGTGGAGCAAACACAGGTGCCAGATAATGACCGATAACAGCCATCATACTGTCCTGAGCATCAACCATTTCAAACGAAAAATCAAAGGATTGCAATAACCACACCAATCCAGAGGCCAGGAAAATTATCGTGCCGGCTTTAACAATAAAACCGCGGGCACGTTCCCAAGTATGAATAAGAATATCTTTTGCCCGCGGCCAGTGATATGCAGGCAATTCCATAACAAAGTTCGCCGGTTCACCGGCAAAAGCCTTGGTTTTTTTCAACAGAATACCTGAAACTACAACCATCACTATACCCCAGAGATACATCGAAGGACCGACCCAAGACTGCTCTGGAAAAAAAGCTGCCGCAAACAGAGCAAACACCGGAAGTTTAGCATTACAAGGAATAAACGGCGTCAGCATAATCGTCAGTTTACGATCACGTTCATTTTCAATCGTACGTGCTGCCATGATACCGGGAACACTGCAGCCGGTACCGATCAACATCGGAATAAACGACTTGCCTGAAAGCCCGAATTGCCTGAAAATACGATCCATAATAAAAGCAACACGTGCCATATAGCCACAGTCTTCCAGGAAAGACAAAAATAAGAACAAAAGGCAAATCTGCGGTACAAAGCCAAGTACGGCGCCAACACCGCCAATGATTCCATCAAGTACGAGCCCTGACATAACTTCAGAAGCGCCAGCTGCTTCCAGCAAAGCACCTGCGTATTCACTGATGCCTTCAAATAATTCTTCCATCCAGCCGATAGTTTCATCGCCCAAGGTCTGGATACAAATATAATAAACAGCCCACATGATGCCTAAAAATATAGGTAATCCCAAAACACGGTTAGTTACAATACGATCTATTTTTTCTGAAACAGTATTTGCATAATCAACATTGGCACTTTTATAACAGCTGCGCAGCATTGAGTCTATTTTCTGATAACGTCCGGAAGCGATGATACTTGCCGCATCATCATCAGCCTGCTGTTCAAAACGGGTAATCAAGACCTCTAGTTTGTCAAACACACCTTGAGATAATTTCAGTTTTTCAAGCAGCTGCCCATCACGTTCCAATACCTTGACTAATTGCCAGCGGCGTTCTATATGCGGCATAGGCGCTACCATTTCGCCAATTTCCTGCAATACGCGTTCAACTTCTTCTGAAAAGCTGTTGGGGTCTTTTCTGTCACATTGTGTTTGAGCAATCTGCACCGCCCTTGCCACGAGCTGTTCCACACCTTCACCGCTGGTAGCTGTAATCGGCACAACCGGGCACCCTAACTCTTTAGAGAGCAGCTCCGTGTCCAGTACATCACCGTTAGCTCTGACAAGATCCATCATATTGAGCGCAACTACAACTTTACAGCCCATTTCCAAAAGCTGCATCGTTAAATACAGATTACGTTCCAGGTTCGATCCATCAACTATATTAACTATAACATCAGGATTTTCTTCCAAAAGATAATTACGGGTTATTACTTCCTCCGGAGAATACGGAGATAAAGAATAAATACCCGGCAGATCCATGACCTCAAAGCCATCATGTTTTTTAAGTTTGCCGCCCTTACGTTCAACGGTTACACCAGGCCAGTTTCCAACGTATTGTTTACTGCCTGTAAGATTATTAAATAGTGTGGTTTTACCGCTGTTTGGATTGCCCACTAGTGCTAATGTCTTACTCAAAATAGTCCCTCCTCGAATCAACTTTCACTAACTTTAAATCAAAATTTATTCCACCAGAATGTTCTGCGCATCTGCTTTGCGCAGCGAAAGCTCATAGCTGCGTACAGTTACTTCCAATGGATCTCCCAGTGGCGCGACTCTTCTGACGGTCACCGGTGTCCCCTTTGTCAAACCCATATCAACAATTCTGCGTTTCAAAGGTCCGGTGGCACAAACTTTTTTGATAGTTACGGTAGAACCGATAGGAACTTCTTTTAATGTCATCATACTTTTGCCCTCCTCACATTAGCTTACGCTAACTAGCCCGCTTTTAAAAAGTTAGCTTTCGCTAACCTCTTAAAGTTTACTACTGCTAACTTATTTTGTCAACAACAATTTATTGCTTCTGATATTTTCACAATATTTCAACAAAATTATTTACCTGTACAATGATTTTATTATCCCTTTAAACTTTTAAATTTAAAGTTTTTTCAAAAAAACAGGACAGCATGTTTTAATCTGCTGTCCTTATAATGATTGAATAATAATATTTATATTTTTTTATACAAAATACGAATGGAATTCAAAACGCAGAGTATGGAAACACCAGTGTCGGCGAAGACAGCCGCCCACATAGACGCATAGCCTGCCAACCCAGCAGCCATGATAATAATCTTAATTGCCAAAGCAAAAAATACATTCTGCCAGGCAATTCTGGTTGTTTCCTTCGCTAGGGCAATTGCCTGAGGAATAGCCTGCATTTCCGAGTTCATAAATACAACATCTGCTGCCTCAATAGCAGCATCAGCACCACTGCCCATGGCAGCGCCAACATCGGCGCCTGCTAAAACGGGAGCGTCATTTATACCATCACCGACAAACATCACTCCACCATATTGTTTGCGTAAGCGGCCCAACTCATTGAGTTTATCCTGCGGCAGAAGCTTAGCTCTTACTTCGTCAATTCCAGCAGCACGTGCCACTGCCTGTGCGCTTTCTGCCGCATCACCTGTAAGCATGGCTGTAGTTAAATTCATCTTTTTAAGGGAGGTAACAGCAGCTACCGCATCCTCTTTCAATGTATCATCAATAATTATTTGTCCTAAATACTTTCCGGCTCTGGCAACCAGCACTTCCGTACCATAATTATCTTCTTCCCTAACAGAAAAATCAATTTCAAACCGTTCTAACAATTTTTTATTGCCACACAAAATTTTTCCATCTGAAACCTCGACAACTAATCCTTCACCGGCAATTTCTTCAAATGTTTGCGGCCGTTCGAGTTTCAACTCACATTCTTTGGCCGCATTTACTATACTTGTAGCAATCGGATGACTGGAAACAAGTTCTGCGGAGGCACAAAGCTTCAACAGCTCATCTTCTTCCATGCCACTTACCGGAACCAGCTTTTGAACAACAAAATTCCCTTTGGTCACAGTACCTGTTTTATCCATAACCACTGCTTTAACATTTTTCAGGGCTTCTATTGTAACGCCGCCCTTAAAAAGAATTCCATATTTCGAGCCGGCTCCAATGCCTGAAAAAAACGCCAAAGGCACGCTCAGCACCAGTGCACATGGGCAGCTGATAACCAGAAATGTTAAGGCTGTATAAGTCCAATATTCCCAATTTCCTGTTATAAAGCCGGGTATCACAGCAGTTAAAACAGCTACTGCCACAACAAACGGAGTATAGATACGCGCAAAACGTGTTATAAACCTGTCTAACTGTGGTTTGCTGGCAGCAGCATTTTCTACAGAGTCTAAAATTTTGGTGACCATAGATTCAGCCAGGACTTTTTCTACTCTGATTTTCAGCATCCCTGACGTATTAATACAACCAGAAATAACTTCATCGCCAAAACTGCGTTTTACCGGCACAGGTTCTCCTGTCACCGGAGAAGTATCAAGCAGGCTTTCACCTTCTATAACTACTCCATCCAAAGGAATACGATCACCGGCACGTACCAGTAAAATGTCACCAACATTGGCTTCCTCTGCCGGGATAACACGCACATCTTCACCAATCAGCAAATTAACTACTTCCGGACGCATATCGACAGCTTCCATAATCTGACCACGACTTTTTTCAACCGCACGATGCTCAAAATATTCTCCGATACGATAAAACAGCATAACTCCAACAGCTTCTTCATATTGATTGATAGCAAAAGCACCTAAAGTAGCTACTGTCATCAGGAAGTTTTCATCAAAAACCTGTCCCTTCGTACTATTTTTTAAAGCGGTTAAAACAATCCTTCCGCCCAAGAGAATATATGCGGCAACAAGACAGTAAATATGATAAGCTTCCGGCACGAGTCCGGTAATTTCGCTGATTATAAACAAAATTCCGCCAAACACTATTTCTGCCAGTGAACGCTGTTCATCCGACATTGAAAGTATTCCACCGCTTTTTTTACGCTGATTAATATTTTCAGCCAATACCGGCTTGCCTATACGTTCAACTACTTTTACACCTGCTTCGATCGTACTGCAAATTGCCTGGACCTGTGGCAGCAATTGTGCGTGATTCTTCGCTGTCAGCCGCAGTTGTTTCGTAGCATAAGTTATCGTTGCAGCAGAAACATCCGGCAAATCATTGATAGCCTTCTCCATTTTTGCGGCACAATTGGCACAGCCCAGGTTCTCTAACAGGTATACCTTGCTTTCAAAGTTGAACGGCATCATCCCACTGCGTGGCACAACTTCTACATCCGATTCTATAGAAGCACAGATTTCACGAATGGCCGGCAGCAATACCTCGTGATTTTTGGCCGATAGACGCAGCTGTTTTGTTACAAAACTTACTGAAGCATATTCTACTCCAGGCAATTCTTTAATCTTATATTCCATTTTGGCGGCACAGTTGGCACAACCCAGATTTTTTAAAGCATAAACTCGTTTTATACAATCAGCATCAGGCATTCTGCAGATACAATTTTCCAAGCTTTCACCACAAACATCGCAATATTCCTCATGTGGATGGCAGAGCTCACATTGACAGTCATCTGCATGCCCGGGCACATGATGATCATGCCCACAGCCACAGGCTGCATCATGGTCATGGCCGCTTTCTCCTTTGTGATAATGTTCGTGTCCGCAGCCACAGGCTGAATTATCGTTATGGCCGCTTTCATCTTCGTGATGATGATCATGTCCGCAGCCCTGACTGTTATGTTCATGTAAATTTTCTAAAGCATGCTGTGTTTTGCTCATTTTCCAGCCTCCTTACTTTTACTGTAATCTTATTATAACACATGAGCAAATATTCATATATAGTTTTTTAAAAAATTTTACGAAATTTTTGAGAAAAATAATACAGGCAGCTTCCATTAATTTAATATGGAAACTGCCTGTTAAAATAGCCTTAATCTTTCTCAAAATACCTGCTTCAGTTACTGCAAATTTAGAAGGTTACCTGTAAACGATTCCAAATAATCTGAGAATCACGTCCGCTTTCTTTACCTTCCAAATCATAGTAATCCAAATTATAAACCATATTCTTGGCCAAAGTATAATTTATACCAACACCATAACCTTTAAAGCCTTCTTTAGTGAAGTATCCCCAGTCACCAGCTTTCATCGTATGAGCAATAAATGTACCTGCCCCCTGATCATAATAATTTCCCCAAAGTCCCCAGGTCCCCTGTTTGGCAGCCTTGGCACCCTTGTAAGCAGCACTGATGACAAAGCCGTCCGTATCAGCACCTTTTTCAACAGCTTTATCAGAAATATCAGAATTAAGATACATCGCCCCTAAAATAAAGTCACCAAAATTATAATTTGCCCCTGCATTCCAGACCGCGTTATTAGAAATTTTCGTAAACCCGGCATCTAAATCTTCAAATTTATCATAACCGGCAGCTAAATCCAAGCGGCCGATTTTACCAGATAAACTGGCTCCATAGGCCTTATCTGCCGTATAACCGGAATCTTTTTCAGTAATTTGCCCCCAATAACCGCTAATTTTTACATTTTTACCATATGTTAACTGAATAACTTCTGCAGTATCGTCATAAAGGTTGCCATTAGCTAAAAATACAGGTGCTTTACCCGCCATAACATTAAATCCACCCAATTTACCTGTAACATAGGCTTGATTGAGTTTGGTATCTTCATCACCTGAATCATTAGCAAGATTCTGGTCATTTTGAATACGGGCCGTATAAGTCCAGTCTTCATTTACACTGCCATTTACAAATAAACGAGTGCGCAGACGATTTTTTGCAACACTGCCTTTAGTTTTCTTAAAATCTCCGTCACGCCCTGCATATTCATAACGGATTTGTCCTGTAATCTTCACATTATCCGCTTTTTTCTCTAAAGCTGCCACGCGTACTCCCAAGCTGTCCAGTTCATCGGCGAATTCTGCAGCCAGGCGGTCAACATTAGCGCCTTTAGCCATAGCTTTTGCTACAATTTGTGCCATTTCATAACGTGTCATCAGACGTTCGCCGCCAAAATTACCGTCGCCATAACCATCAACAATTCCGGCTGCCGCCAGTCTGTTAACAGCATCATAAGCCCAATGCCCGGCCGGAACATCAGAAAAAGGATTAGCGGCATACGCTGAAGCAGTCACTCCCAGCGCCATTGCCATAGCAAGCACCAAAGTTTTTTTCATCATAATCAACTCCTAAAAAAATATATGCTAAGTACACTTTTACCGATTTTATATTTTTAAAAGTGTACTTAATTTAACCGTGTTTAAATATGAACAAATAAGTATTTATTCACTTTAAGAAGTTTTTATATTGCAGCACTCAATAAGACTGCTGCAATATACCCAAAAATTATTTAACGAAATGACAGGCTACAAAATGCCCCGAATGAATTTCACGCAACGGCGGTTTTTCCTGACGGCATATTTCCCGGCATTGCCCGCAGCGGCTTTGAAACGGGCACCCCTGCGGCAGATCCAGAGGACTGGGGATATCTCCTTCCAATGGCTGGATCCTCTCACCGGGTTTAAAATCTACCTTAAAAATAGACTTGATCAAAGCCTTTGTATAAGGATGAGCGCTGCCTGTCGATAACCTACACCCTTCCAATCTTTCTACTACATTACCAAGATACATGACCGCGACCTGATGGCTCATCAAATCAACCAGACCAATATCATGACAGATAAAAAGATATGTAATATCTTTTTCCCGCTGCAGCCGTACCAGCAATTCACAAATTTTTTCCTGTACAGAAACATCCAGCGCTGAAGTGGCTTCATCGCAGACAATGATCTGCGGTTCCAGAGAAAGTGCCCTGGCTATACCCAAACGCTGGCGCTGACCTCCGCTCATGCTATGAGGAAAACGGTCTTTAAATTCCACCGGCAGCTCCACCATTTGCAATAACTCTGCAGCTTTTGCGTCAACTTCAGAATTTTTCAGCAACCCAAAATTCAATAAAGGTTCGCATAAAATATCTTTTACCCGCATTTTCGGATTAAAAGCCGCTGTAGGATCCTGAAAAACCATTTGTATTTTTCGGCGGTTCTGGCGAAGCTCTTCTCCCTTCAATTCCAAAATGTTCTGTCCTTCAAATATTACTTCACCCTCCGTCGCCGGATGGATCTGTAAAATCGTTCTGACCAAAGTACTTTTGCCGCAGCCGCTTTCACCAATAATGCCAAGAGTCTGTCCCTTATAAGCATTTAAATTTACTTTATCACAGGCAGTGAGAACCTTGCCGCCATCTACCTGAAACTTTTTCGTCAGATTTTTTACTTCCAATACTATTTCTTGCGGTAACGCAACTCCATCATGGGCGCAGTTACAGTTCTCATGCGGGTGTAATTTTACGTTCTCAGGCATAATAACGCTTACCTCCCACAACCGGAACAGCCGCCAGCAGTTCCTTAGTATATGCATGCTGTGGATTGCCGATAATCTCTTCCCGCAGTCCGCTCTCCACAACCATACCATTCTGCATCACAACGATTTTATTTGACATATACGAAGCTACACCCAAATTATGAGTAACTATGATCACCGCGGCATTGTATTCGTCACGAACATCAACGATCTGCCTGATGATCTGCGCCTGCGTTGTGACATCAAGCGCGCTTGTAGGCTCATCAGCCAAAAGCAGCTTCGGGCTGAAGGTCATCGCCAGAGCTATACCTACACGCTGGCGCATCCCCCCTGATAATTCGAACGGATAACTGCGCATTACATTGTCAGGATTGGGCATCCTTACATCATCAAGCATCTTAACAGCCAGATCATAGGCTTCCCGTCTGGAAATCTGCGGCGCATGAGTCAGAATATAATCAATAAACTGTTCGCCGATACGGCGGATAGGGTTGATCATATTACCGCTGTCCTGAAAAATCATAGAAATCTCAGTCCCACACATTTCACGCCATTGCTGCGGCGTATTATCCAGCAGGTTTCTGCCGTCAAAAATGATATTGCCGCCGCTTACATGTCCATTACCCGGCAAACAGCCCATAATAGCACGTATCACCGTTGTTTTACCGCTGCCGCTCTCGCCAACGATAGATAAAATCTCACCCTTTTTCAATTCTATATTGGCACCAGTTACGGTAGCCTTGCTGCCGTAACTGATATCCAAATCTGTAACTTTTAAAAGCATTACAGTGTCCCTTCTTCCCACAGATTATTTCTGGGCAGGCTTGATCTCCTTCGTCAGCCAGTAATAATCACACGGTAAAATTTCTGCATTGGCAATAGAAGTATTACTGATCATGTTTGTCTGCGGATAACCAAAAATAATCGTTGCCGCATCATCAAGAATAATTTTCTGCATATCGATTACTAATTGACGACGTTTCGCCGGGTCAAATTCTACTGCCAGCTTATCGCTCAGAGCATCATAGGCAGGATTGCTGTAACCGCTGCCGTTCTGCGGATTATTACCGTTAACATTTGTTTTCCAGTACTGATTGATAAAGACCTCGGGGTCGCCTGCCTGCAGAGTAAGAATATTGGAAATCAGCAAGTCATATTCACCTCGCACACCAATCCCGTCCAAAACATTGTAATCAACATTTTTCAGGTTAACCTTGATACCAACCTTTTTAGCATCGGACTGGGTAGCTTCAGCAAATAAAGGCAATTCTGCACGACCGCTGTAGAAAATAAAGTCCATCTCCAGATTTTTACCGTCTTTATCAACATAGCCATCACCATTGGTATCTTTCCAGCCAGCCTCTTCCAACAGTTTCTTAGCACGTTCTACATTATAGGTATTAGGATCTTTTAACTGATCAAATCCATAATCGACAGAAGGCGGCATCAACGGTCCGCCAGGAGTAAATGTGTCCTTCAGTAAAACCTTACAGTAGGTTTCACGGTCCAAAGATGACAGCAAAGCTTCGCGAACACGTTTATCATACATCGGCTTGCCTTCCTTAACATTCATACGTGCCAATACGTCACGCAGGGAAGCAATAGTGCTGATATTGTACTTATCTTTGTTGCTGAACAACGACATGTCCCCGGGAGCGATATTGATCGCCATATCAATCTCACCAGACTGCAGGGCCATAGCGCGTGTATTGGGATCATCAATAGTCGGGATCTCAACATGCTTAAACGGTACTTCGCCATCCCAGTAATTAGGATTAGCATCCATAACAGCTTTAGCTTTACTGTACGTATTGACCATATACGGACCGGTACAGATGGGCCCTTGCTTAGCATAATCACGGTCAGTTACACTGGTGTCAATAATAATAAAAAGCGGATCACCAAGCATTCCCGGTAATGTAGCAACAGGCGTATGGGTTTTGATGGTCAAAGTCTGTCCGTCAGCACTGATATTGTCATATTCAAACATTGCTCTGGCACGGGCAGCTTTTTCAAATGTACGCTCAATAGATTTTTTTACAGACTCAGCAGTCACCTTATTCCCATTTGAAAATTTCGCTTTATCATTGATTTTAAAAGTCCAGGTAAGTTTATCGTCGCTGACCTGCCAGCTTTCTGCCAGCCAAGGAGTAGAATTCATTTTTTCATCAAATTTTACCAGACATTCACCTAAGCCGTAACGCATAACAATCCAGCCAAAGTAGTTATCTGTTGGTTCCAGACTGTCGGCAAAATTAGTAACGCCAAATTTCAAAGTGTCTTTGGCTGCCGCAGCTTTTTTGTCATCGCCGCCACAACCGGCTGAAGTAAATGCCAGCAAACCTATCATTGCAACGGCTGCTGTAAATTTAATAGTTTTTTTCATCATACATCTCCCTTTCAAATCCTTTTTATTTTATTGACTGTATATAAAAATTTATTCAATAGCTGAACTTAATCTTCCTGACGCGGGTCAAGCACATCACGCAAACTGTCGCCCCATAGGTTAAAGACTACTACCGTCAGAAAAATAGCCAGACCAGGGAAAAACATCAGCCAGGGAGCCGTCTGCTGCTGCTGACGTCCTTCATTGAGCATCAATCCCCATTCAGGAGCCGGCGGCTGCGAACCGAAGCCTAAAAATGAAAGCCCTGCCAGTTCCATCATCATAGCGCCGATATCCGAAGCTGCTGTAATAATCATTAACGGTAAAATATTAGGCACGATATGTTTCCACAAAATATGTGTCGGTTTGCCGCCGTTGACAACTGCCGCTTCGACAAAATCACGCTTTTTTATCTTTAATACCATACTACGTGCCAAACGAGCGTATTTAGTCCAGGTAACGATAGTCAAAGCTATAATCGCATTGATCAGACTGCCGCCAAGGATACCGGCAATAGCAATGGCCAGTATCATTCCGGGAAAGGAAATCATCATATCAGAAATACGCATAATAACCGTATCTACCTTTCCGCCAAAATAACCGGCCAGAACACCCAGCGAAGTACCTACTGCAAAAATGACCGCTACCAACAGCAAAACACTGCTCAGAGAATAGCTGGCACCATACAAAACCCGACTGAAATTATCCCGCCCCAGCTTATCAGTTCCAAAAAGATGTTCACTCGAAGGCGGCAGATAAGCATTTTTCATCGTAGCTTCCAACGGATCATAAGGAGCTAGCAGCGGCGCCGCTAAAGCAATACCTATCAGCAGCAGCACTAAAAAACTGGAAAAGGCAAAAGCACGATTATTCTTTAATCCGTTAATAAGATTCTCCATGCTATCTACCTTCCTTTCGCAGGCGCGGATCAAGCCGGTTGTAAGAAATATCAACAACTAAATTGATGACCATATACATAAGGGCTATCCACAAAACAATCCCCTGTACAAGCTGAAAGTCTCGATAGATGATAGACTGAACAGCTAAATAACCAAGCCCCGGCCAGGAAAAAACGATCTCTACTACTGCCGCGCCGCCCAGCAGACTGCCGAAGGACAGGCCCAGCAGTGTAATCAAAGGCAGCATCGCATTCGGCAATACTTCCCGCCAGAGAATATAGCTTTCACTCATTCCCCTGGCTCTGGCACCGACAACATAATCCTGATTGAGTTCCTCCAAAACCGTCGTCCTTACCTGACGTGTATATTTTGCCGCCATAACTATACCCAACGTCGTAGCTGGTAAAATCAGGGTCTCCAGACTTACTCTGCCACCGACAATTGGCAGCCAGCCTAATTTTAAACCAAAAATCCAAAGCAGCATTAAACCCATCCAAAAATTAGGTATCGAAACTCCGAAAAACGTCAGTCCCCTAACGGCATAGTCAAAAATACTGTTGCGCTTCACCGCAGAATAAATGCCTAACGGCAGCGAAAAAATCAGCATAAAAAAGGTAGACGCCAACGCTAATATCAATGTGGCAGGCAACGACTGCATCAACTCTTCCACCACAGGCTTTTTAACCATATATGAAAATCCAAAGTTTCCCTGTACAGCCCTTCCAAGCCAATCTAAATACTGGAAAACAAAGGGCTTGTCCAATCCCAGTTCATGCCTTAAAGCATCAATCTCCACCTGACTGACAACAATATCCTCATTGCCGGCAATCATTTGTCTGACCGGGTCACCTGGCGACAGCATTACCAAAGCAAATGTAACGAAACTGATCCCTAATAGCACCAATACGATTTGCCCGATCCTGCCCCAAATCTGTTTGTTTTTCAAAGCTTCCCATCTCCTTACAAAAAAATCTCCTGCAGCCATGAACCACGGATGCAGGAGATCATAAAATATTGTTTAAACAGGCAAGACTGCCTATTTAAGTCAAATTTCAGGAACTAGCTGCTGATCCGTCACCCGCGGATATGGCAAAAATCAAAGGCTGCGATCTGACTTACGCAATATGCGCTTACAGTGGCGTGACCGTGCCGGATTTACACCGGACTTCCCTAATTTAACCTTGAGGCACCTTTGATAAAATTATTAAGTTGTATTAATATTAGCACAAACCATATACTTAGTAAACACTTTTATTTAATCTTATAAATCTTTTCTCCAAGCTTTCTCAATGAATAAAATAATATTAAAGACTGAATCCCAACAAATATTAAAAACGATATCCATAAGCCATCATTGCCAAGTAAAGGTACTAACAGTCTCTCCACAGGCCAAAATACAGCTAAAGCAATCAGCATCATATTACGTATAGGAGCAGTATAAGTAGCACCTGTAAACATCCCATAAAGCGCTAACCCTAAACCTGCTATTACAGGATAGACAAGAACATAATTTCTGTAAGCTGCCGCTAATACAGCAACCTCTTGCAAATCTGTAAAGCAATTAATTAAAAATGTACTGCCAAAAAAGAACCCAACTACCAGCAGCACTATCAATACAAACAGCCATTTATAGGTCATCCGCAGCGTCTGCCAAAATAAAGCACTGCTCTTTTGGCCCAGTGCTCTTCCTGAGAAAATAGAGGCGCCGTTAGCCATGCCATCTACCAAAAACGACATAATATCCTTCAGTTGGAATAATACGGCATTTGCTGCCAATACCACTGTCCCCAATGCTGCACCGGCAGCGGCAATAACATTATTTACTGTCAGCAGACAGACCGTACGAATCATTAAATTAGCATTTACCGAAAGCATTTTCAACAAAGTTTCGGGTTCTACGACTGTTCTGTAATCCAAGTTTTTATAGTCAAAGTTACCATAAAGATACATAAGCCAGCAGCCAACTGCAGCGCCATAGAGCTGACTTAGCAGTGTCGCCCAGGCCACTCCCTCAATACCGAAGTGCAGCACAAACACAAACCACATACTTAAGATCATATTCAATACATTACTTGAAACCTGCATAAACACCGAAGCACGAACTCTGGTCTGTCCCATCAGCCAACCCAATGATACATAGTTGAATAACACCAGCGGAGCTCCCCAAATCAAAATATTATAATAAGCTGCGCAGAGCTCGGCTACATCGGCAGCAGGAGCTACTAAAGCCAGATAAGCAGTTAAAATAGGCTTCTGAAAAATAATGCATCCACAACCGACTATCAGCGCAACAAAAAGAGGCCTTAAAAAAGCCAGCAATCCTTCTTCTCTGCAGCCAGATCCCAGCGCCTGCGCGGCATAGCCCGAAGTACTGACACGCAGAAAGCCAAAAAACCAGTAAATGTTATTGAAAAGGATTGCTCCCAAGGCTACAGCTGCTATATACTTAGGATCAGGAAGCTGCCCCATAACAGCAGTATTAACAGCCCCCATCAATGGCTGTGTCATCGTTGAAAGCATAAAAGGTATCGTAATTCCCAAATATTCTCTGTCTGTCAAAACATTTGTCCGCACCTGTACTTCCCCTTCACTGATACAGCTTAGTATTTCAGCTGTTATTCTAAAATGTTTTTGAGATTAATTGATAATAGCTATTGTATTAACATATTATCATATGTTATACTGATTAGCAAGAATAAAATGAAAATAATCGTATCAAATTTTACAAAATAAGATTTAGCTAAGCAAAGGAGTTGTAAAAATGTCAGATACTCTGTATATTCGAGGTTTAAAAGCAGAACGAGGACAAAAACTGCAAACTTATCTTCCTGTCCTGGACACTAATACGGAAATACCTATCACTATCATTAACGGTCAAAATGACGGCCCTACTCTTTTAATAACAGCAGGTATCCACGGCGGTGAATATCCTGGCATCGCGGCTGCCATGGAACTCGGCCGGGACACAGAACCTGAATCAATCTCGGGCTGCCTGATCATAATACATCCAGCCAACATTCAAAGTTTCTGGGCTCGCAGTGCTTTTGTGACACCCGATGACGGCAGAAACCTGAACCGTGAATTTCCCGGTAATGCCAATGGTACACTTTCCCAAAAAACAGCCTGGCTGCTTAGTCAGTATTTTTTCCCTTTAGCCGATTTTTACGCAGATCTGCACAGTGGTGACATCCACGAAGAACTTTATCCTTATGTCTATTATCCCGGGCTTCCAAACGCTGAAATTTCTGCAAAAGCGCGCGAAGCAGCCATGGTTCTGGATATGGAATTTATGGTTCGTTCAACTGCCACAACAGGCGCCTATAATTATGCCGCTATTTCCGGCGTCCCCTCTATTCTCATCGAACGCTGCGGAGCAGGATTATGCTTGCGCGAAGACATCGACGCCTATAAAAAAGATCTTCATAACATACTTTGCAAGCTGGGGTTATTCACAAACAGCGCACCGTTACCGCGCAAACATACACCGATAGACGTTACAGACGTTATTTATCTTGAAACGAACAACACCGGCTGTTGGTTTCCCTGCTTTCATTGCGGCGACAAAATAAAAAAAGGCGATAAACTTGGCTGCCTGACTGATCTTTTTGGCAATACCATTACTGTCTATAATGCCGAACAAGATGGCATTATTCTCTATCAATGCCCTGCTCTATCAGCTCCTAAAGGCACAATTTTAGTAACCTATGGTCAAATCCGGAATAATTAAAATAATGTTGCTTGACAAACCCCCAGCTAACCAATTACAATCAAAGTAATCTCTTTGCACTGCATATCGCTACAGTACAAACTGAACAGGCGGTAAACCTTTGGTTTTAGCGGCCGGGCCCATCGGGCAGCAGATTCGTAAATAAACATCTGCGGGACAGTAGTAGTTCCGCAGATGTTTTTATTATATCTGTTCCGCTGCAAGAGTAACACCAGGGAGGTTATCCACCATGCAAGATAAAATTATCCAGTCCGAGCGTCTGGCTATGCAGGTTTCTATTAACAGTATCATCGTAAATCTGATTCTTTCAGTTGGTAAATTAGCAGCAGGGATACTGGCTAATTCTGCCGCAATGATTTCTGATGCCATTCATTCCGCTTCCGACGTCTTCAGTACCTTTATCGTTATGGCCGGCGTCAAGATATCCAATAAAGCTTCTGATGCAGAACATCAATACGGACACGAACGTTTGGAATGTGTCGCCGCCATCATTTTAGCGATAGTTTTAGCACTGACAGGTATTGGTATAGGTTACGCAGGTTTAGAAAAAATACTTCACGCTTCAGCTGAAGATTTGAAAATACCGGGCAGCCTTGCTTTGATCGCTGCAGTAATTTCCATTATCGTTAAAGAAGGTATGTTCTGGTACACTAAAAAAGCAGCTGCCAAAATAAATTCCAGTGCTTTAATGGCAGATGCCTGGCATCACCGCAGTGACGCATTGTCCTCAATAGGCAGCTTTATCGGCATTTTAGGCGCCCGTATGGGCTATCCTGTTTTAGATCCTCTTGCCAGTGTAGTCATTTGCCTGATGATCGTTTACGCATCATACGAAATTTTTAAAGATGCCATAGACAAGATGGTCGACCGCTCCTGTGACGAAGCCACTATCAATACGATGACAGCTCTGATAAGCGCTCAAAAAGGCGTTGACCACATAGACGTACTGCAAACCAGAAAATTTGGCTGCCGCATCTATGTAGATGTCGAAGTAAGCGCTGACGACGACCTGACTTTACTGGAAGCGCATACTATCGCCGAAAATATTCATAAAGCAATTGAAAGTAATTTTTCGGAGGTAAAACATTGCATGGTCCATGTAAACCCATGCAGCGAAGTACACCATGACTAAATAAAAAAACCACCACTGTTCAAGTGATGGTTTTGGCAGGCGCACCCCTACGCCTGCCAACGAAGGAGGAGAGAAAGGATTTTCTATTCTTTTAAGAAAGCCTTGAAAACAGCAAATAAATCAGAATATATCTGCCGGACAGAGTGAAAATGTGTCCGGCATTTTTACTCTGTAGAACAATCAATATTTCGACCGGCAAGCATACGACAATCATAAGAAAAGACCGTCTTCTCAAGGCGCGAAGACGGTCAAATGTTATCAGTCAAAGCGGTTCTGCCACTCTCACATAAACAGAACCTCAGTGGTTAAAAACATCTCCTTCCTGTCTCTCGCAGGTCAAGCAGTGATGCTTATATAGGCTGCTGTCCGGCTTCAGGTATTACCTCGGCTTGTGCGGGGACTGACCTGTTACGGTGACGGGATCGCATCGGATTTGCACCGATCGACATTTAAGTTCGTAGAACACCTATATGAAATATTGATTTGTTGTATTAATTATAAGCATTACTAATTATATTGTCAATGCTTTTAGTAAAAAATTATCTAAATAATTTTGATTATATATGTTACTAATAAGTAATCAAAATGTAAATTTGCATTATAAACCGCTAACAGTTATAATGCAAATGAGGTGATAATATGACAACGGCATCTATACATATCCATAAAAATAAAAAAGCAGTCACCAACAGACTTGCCCGTATTGAAGGGCATATACACGCAGTGAAAAAGATGATTGAAGACGACCGTGACTGCCCTGAAGTACTGATTCAAATTGCGGCAGTACGTAAGGCTTTAGACAACTGCGCCAAAATAATTCTTAAAGGCCATTTGGAGCATTGCATTTTACATGCTGTAAGAAACGGCCGTGATGCCGAAGCTTTATCTGATTTAGAAATTGCTATTGACCGTTATTTGCGTTAAAAAATCTTCCCAGATCTTTTAAAACCAAGTTTTCTATATAGAAAAGGTAAGAAAATCAATAAAAAAATTGTTCTGCCTAAATAAAAAATTAAAAATGACTGCCACAGCCCTGCATTGCCGAAAATCGGTATCAGGGCTGTTTTAGATATCAGAAACGCTATCACTGTGAGCAACATAGAATAGCAGATAGGAGCTGTTATAAGCGCACCATTGAAAATTCCATAATAAACGATGCCAAGTGCGGCAATGAAGGAAAAAAAAACAATATATATATCATATTCATAAGCAGCAGCCAATACATCAGGCAAATCAGTAAAGCAATATAAAATAGGCTCACGCAGCAGGTAATAACCAAACGATAGTAATCCACCCATCAGCAACGACCACAAGCCGTTTATTTTCAGATTATCAAAAAATAAACGGCTATTTTTTTCGCCTACGGCAACGCCGGCATACAGAGCAGCTGATTGTGACAGGCCGGCAAAGATATCGCCTATAATGTACTGAATCTGAAATAAAATTGAATTGGCTGCCAAAATATTACTGCCAAAAGCAGCGCTTTGTCTCATAAATGTATTGATCATAAAAAGCATACATATAGTTCTGATCATCAAATGCGTACAACAGCCAGTAAGTTTCAGACAGGCACCCTTATCAAAAAAACTATTCCAGCGAACTATTGCCAAATAGCATTTCTGCCTGCACAAAATATAGCATACGGCTACAATGAAGCCAACCAATTGCGCCAAAAGAGACGCATAAGCAACTCCATCGATATTCAAATTCCATAGATTAACAAAACAAAGATCTAAAATAAAATTAACCAAACTTGTACCAAGCTCCAGTACCACTACAGTTTTAATCTGTAAAATACCAGTAATCCACCCAGCTAAGACCTGATAGAGTAAAAAAGGAACAAATCCCCAAACCAGAATGTCAAAGTACCGTTTCATCAGTAAAGCTACTACTGCTTCCGGTTGAAAAACCAACTGTGCTGCAGCAAAAATAAATCTATGAAAAGCAAACAAAAGCAACCCTATTAAAGCAGCCAACAGCAGTGCCCGCAGTAATATGAGGAAAACTTCTTCTTTATCTTCTCTACCTACTGCCTGCGCTGTCATTCCTGCGGTAGTAATACGTAAAAATCCCAAAAGCCAATAAATCGTACTGAAAATAACTGCCCCTAAAGCTACAGCGCTAATATAGTCAGGTGAACCCAGCCTGCCAACAACTGCCGTATCAACGGCGCCAATAACAGGAACTGCAACAGAAGAAAGCATGAAAGGAAACGTGATCTTCAAATATCTTTTATGAGTAAGTTCCATTGCAATGCCTCCTTTTTTTATTTTATCCCCCTATAGGGTATATGTCAATTAAAAAAATACGCTTATCCAGTTTTAATGGGATAAGCGTATTTTTTAATAAGCATCAATGCCGCCGCGTCCACCACCGACAATACGTACACTATCTACTCCAAAGGCGTCCCTGATTTGCGGAAGCCACCGGCTTACCAAAATAGTACGTGTTTTTTCATCACCGGTCAGCATGATCATTGACTTACCACTGACATTGACATTTTCGAGACTGTTGATATATTTATCAAAATCATAAGTACCCATTTTCTCTTTTAATGCCATCAAGCCTGGAAGAAGCAACGGTTTTTCCTGAGCGGCCCGTTGTTCAAAGCGAACAAACACTTCTGTCCTCAGGTTGTTATTAGGTGCATAAACGAATTCTTCTTCCAGTTTTCCACTCGTACCGACAAAGTCTTCAGTCATATTTGCTCACCTCTTTTATTCTTTTGACAGCAGAGAATCTAAAAGCAAAAGGATATTGTTGCCAATAGCAGCGTGGAATCTAATGTTATCTTTATCGTCAATGCTCCACGCAACATGCATGGCGCTGGTTTTATTCGAATATAAGCGTTTAAATTCGTCAAGCATCTGTTTTGGTAATTTGACATACAGCATCATATTATATTGTTTAAATTTTTCATCAACCAGAACGTAGTGAGAGTCGAGAACTTCCAATCCATAACGTTTTTCGATTAATTCTATCAGGCCTTTAATAGCCGGGTTATCATTCATATGTATTGCCTCCTTAAAAAATGGCGCGGCCCACAGGTGGCCGCGCCCCAATGGAGAATCTAAAAATTATTTTATTTCAAAAGGCGAGCTGTCTTTAACATTAACACCGCTCAGCTCAGCAGCGGCAAATCTGTTGATGAGATCTTGAACCGCCATAGTAGCCGAAATTTTTCCGCCCACTACTTCACGCTCGATCTCTTCTTTGCAGCCAATAATGGCTGGCGAACGATAAAACAGATTATGCAGATGTTCTTCAACCATGGTATATACCCAGGAAAGCGTCTGCTGTTTCCTGCGTTCAGCTAACACGCCATTTCCCCAGCCTTGTTTCATAAAGGCTTCGATAACATCATTCCACAGTTCCATAATTCCCGCTCCTGTATAAGCAGAGCAGGTATAGGCATGAGTCGTCCAGTTTTCGGTAGCCTGACGTAAAAATTGCAGGATACGTTCATACTCCGCTCTGGTAACCATTGCCCGCTGTTTATTATCACCATCAGCTTTATTGACGACGATTGCATCGGCGAGTTCCATTACGCCTTTTTTCATCCCCTGCAATTCGTCGCCGGCACCTGTCAATACGACCAGCAGAAAGAAATCTACCATCGAACGTACGGTAGTTTCACTCTGCCCTACGCCTACGGTCTCGACTAAAATGGTGTCATAGCCGGCAGCTTCGCACAAAAGCAGTGTTTCACGGCTTTTACGAGTCAGACCGCCCAAAGTTCCTCCCGAAGGAGACGGACGGATAAAAGCATTCGGTTCGCGTGAAAGCTGTTCCATACGTGTTTTATCGCCCAGGATACTGCCTTTGGTAACAGTACTGGAGGGATCGACCGCCAGTACTGCGACTTTATGTCCGCCACGACACAGGTTTGTGCCAAGAGCCTCAATAAAGGTGGATTTACCTGCACCAGGCACACCGGTGATCCCAACGCGTGTCGATTTACCAGTGTAAGGCAGCAGTTTTTGGATAACCTGCTGTGCCGTCTCAAAATGAGCGGCAGCATTACTTTCAACCAAAGTGATGGCGCGTGATAAAATTGCGCGGTCACATTTGAGGACACCTTCGACGTAATCGTCGACTTCCAGCTTACGGCGTTTGATAGCCGGAGCTACTTTGTCTTTTTTATCTACTGTTACACCTGGAGTTCCTTCATGACCGCCTGTAACACCGTACATTACCCGGCAGGCAAATTTATCGTTTTCTTCTTCAGGCACCCACGAAGGTTTATAAGTATCTGTCATGGCTTAATCCGCCAAGCGTCTGTTCAGCTCTTCCAGTACTTTTTTAGCGCAGACAGGTATAATGGTGCCGGGTCCAAAAATAGCTGCTGCACCGTGTTCGTAGAGATAATCATAGTCCTGGGCAGGAATTACGCCGCCGATAACGACCATGATATCCTCACGTCCGCGTTTTTTAAGTTCTTCTACCAGTTGCGGCATCAAGGTTTTATGACCTGCTGCCAATGAGCTCATACCAACGATATGAACATCATTATCTACTGCATCCTGCGCAGCTTCTTCCGGAGTTTGGAACAGAGGGCCGATATCTACGTCGTAGCCCATATCTGCGAAAGCGGTAGCAATAACTTTCGCCCCGCGATCATGTCCGTCTTGTCCCATTTTAGCAATATAGATACGGGGACGACGGCCTTCGCGCTGTTCAAAGTCATCTGTCATCTGACGAACTTCCTTGATAACATCTTCGTCAGCAAATTCGCTGCTGTAGACACCGGAAATTGAACGGATGATAGCTTTATGACGGCCGCAGACTTTTTCGACAGCGTCAGAAATCTCGCCTTTGGAAGCGCGCGCACGAGCTGCGTTAACTGCCAGCTCCAGCAAGTTGCCTTCGCCGGTTTCCATGGAATGGGTGATAGCGTCCAAACAACGGCGAACTTCATCGTTGTCACGGTTAGCACGCAATTTTTTCAGACGTTCGATCTGCGCCAAACGAACTGCAGTGTTGTCGACTTCCAGAATATCAAGCGGATCTTCTTTTTCCAGACGGTAATCGTTTACGCCGACAATTTTTTCGGCGCCGGAATCGATATGAGCCTGACGACGTGCTGCCGCTTCTTCGATACGCATTTTAGGAAGACCGGTATCAATAGCTTTGGACATACCGCCGAGCTGTTCGATTTCCTGGATATGTGCCCAGGCTTTTTGGATCAGCTGATTGGTCAGTGCCTCTACATAATAGGAACCGCCCCACGGATCAATAACTTTGCAGACTTTGGTTTCGTCCTGAATGTACAATTGAGTATTACGAGCAATACGAGCCGAGAAATCTGTCGGCAACGCGATAGCTTCGTCCAAAGCGTTAGTATGCAGCGACTGGGTATGCCCCAAAGCTGCTGCCATAGCCTCGATACAGGTACGCGTAATATTGTTGAACGGATCTTGCTCTGTCAGGCTCCAGCCGGAAGTTTGCGAATGTGTACGCAAAGCCATAGATTTGGTTTTTTTCGGGCCGAAGGAATTAACGATTTTCGCCCACAGCATACGTCCTGCACGCATTTTAGCAATTTCCATAAAGTAGTTTTTACCCATTGCCCAAAAGAAGGACAAACGCGGTGCAAACTGGTCAATAGTAAGACCATGCTCAGTACCTGTACGCAGATATTCGAGACCGTCGGCTAATGTATAGCCAAGTTCGATATCAGCAGTAGCGCCTGCTTCCTGCATATGATAACCGGAAATCGAGATACTGTTGAATTTGGGCATATAAGCGGAGGTATATTCGAAAATATCACCGATGATGCGCATGGAAGCTGTAGGCGGATAGATATAGGTATTACGAACCATGAATTCTTTCAGAATGTCGTTTTGGATCGTACCTGCCATAACTGATTTGTCTACGCCCTGTTCTTCACCAGCCAGGATATAGAAGGCCAATACAGGCAGCACTGCGCCGTTCATTGTCATTGATACAGACATTTGATCCAGAGGAATGCCGGAGAAAAGAATCTCCATATCCAAAATGGAGTCAACGGCAACACCGGCTTTACCTACGTCACCGACAACGCGCGGATGATCGGAGTCATAACCGCGGTGAGTTGCAAGGTCAAATGCGATAGACAGACCTTTTTGCCCTGCCGCCAGGTTACGGCGATAGAAAGCATTTGATTCTTCTGCAGTAGAGAAGCCTGCATATTGACGTACTGTCCAGGGTTTGGTTACATACATCGTTGAATAAGGCCCACGCAAAAATGGCGGGATACCTGCCATATAATGCAGATGTTCGCAGTCTTTATAGGCATTCACATCATATAAAGGAGCTACGTTGATTTGTTCCATTGTACGGTAAAAATTTTCTTCAAAGGATTTACCGGTTTCAGTTTTTAATTTTTCCTTCCAGGCAGCAAACTCGGCGTCGCCTTGTGCGGGTGCCTGCTGAAAGGGAATTTGACTAAAATCAGGAATTCTGGACATTATCAGAACATCCCCCTTTCTTTTTGCATACGGAGCAAGGTTTCATAGCAGTTGGATTTGACGCTGATGTAATCATCCATACCTGCGGCATCACAGATCTCTTTCAGTTCTGCGCTGGGAGCACCTGCCAGGAATACCTTCATTTCCGGATTTACAGCTTTGATGCCTTTCGTAACGGCTGGGGCCAGTTCCGGATAAGTAGCGTCAGTCGAGCAGACGATGGTTGCATCGGCACCGGACTCAAGCGCTGCTTTAACAGCCTCTTCGACAGTGGGGAAGCCATTATTTGTCATAACCTCAAAGGCAGCAACCTGCATGAAAGAGGTAACGAAATCGGCACGTGCTTTATGCTGCGGGATCGGTCCCATATTGGCCAGGAAGATTTTAACGTTTGCACCGGTTTTAGCAACAAAATTTTCCGTACGCATACGCAGTTCTTCATAGCGTTCAGTCCAGCGATGCGGTGCAATAGCTTCAACCTTTTCGCCCTGAGCGCTGCCGGTAAGAGCTGCTGAAATTTCGCCCATAGTTGCTCCGGCCAGTAATGCTTTTTCAGCATCAGCGATCAAAGAACCCAACTCGCTGGCATCACGTTTGCCAAGGTCGCTGAGTACAGCTTCTACATAAGCATTGTCGCGTACTTTTACATTGACTTCCAAATCAGTTTTGCGTGCTTTAAGGATTCCTGCGAAATCGACTTCAGGCACTTCCAAAAGTTCTTCAGTCATGTTCGGGTACATGTTATTGCCAACGGCACGATCTTTTCTGGTAGCAAGATTTTTAAAACGTTCTTCTAAAATAGCTTTAACAGCTGCCTGTACTTTGCCGCTTTCAAGTGCTGCCAGTAAGCCGCCATGGCTTTCGATTTCCTGGAACTTAGCCCAGGTTTTTTCCGTAAATTCTTCTGTCAGCGGTTCAATATACCAGCTGCCGCCGGAAGGATCGATCGGCTGAATAAAGTTGAATTCATGCTGTTCCATGATCTGGATATTACGGGCAATACGGCGGGAAAATACATCACTGGGACGAATGCAATGATCAAAAGGTTTGACATACATGCCGTCCATACCGCCAACAACCGCAGAGAAGGATTGTGTTGCCGCACGCAGCAGATTTACATAAGGATCGTATTTCGTCTGGCAGAAGGTAGAAGTGCTGACATAAAGATTGATCTTTTGTGCTTCTTCATCCCCACCGCAATTTTTAACGATTTGCGCCCAAACCATTTTCAGACTGCGCAGTTTAGCAATTTCCATAAAGAAATTAGCTCCGATACTGAAATGAAAACGCAGGTGACGACAGAAGGTATTGACATCAATACCACGGCGTTCCATAGCGCGCATATAAGTTACAGCTTCATTCATAGCATACGCTACTTCCTGAACGTCGTTAGCACCGCCATTATGATAAACATCGGTATTGACAACTACTGTTTTAAGCTGCGGCGCATTTTTTTCAGCCCAGGCAATACTATGTGCCATTTCGTCATAATATTCATCCAGCGGACGAACTAATTCGCCGTCCAAAGCAAGTTCGCCAATCGGATCGGCGGTAATAGCGCCATGTAATTTTTCGAGGGCCAGGCCTTTTTTCTCGCAGGCAGTGATCACAGCAGCCAAAAGAGCGATGTTGGAAGCGCCGGCATAAATATCGATTTCAAATTTTTCCAGATCTACGCCATCCAGCAGTTTTTCTACGTCAGCTACGGTAGCCAAAGATACGCCTATATCGGCAACATCTTTTACATCTGCCTTATCAGGGTCGCAGCCTTTGCGTGTCGCAGTATCTAAAACGACGCTGGCGGCGGTAGTTCCTTTCAAAAGCTCGTATTTGACCATTTCATTGGCTTCGGCAGGAGTTTTTCCATCACACTCCTGAGCAATAGTCCATACTTTATGGATATAACCTCCTGCATTAGCACCGCGCAGGTTGCTTTCCATGCCGGGATAGGTTTTATTGTGAGTGATTTTCTCCTGATCCTCTAATCTATAAATAGGATTCAGGGTGATACCCTCATAAGTTTTAGTGAACATACTCTTTTCAAAAGAACCGCCTTTAAGCGCAGTCACTACTTCTTGCTTCCACTCCTCATAGGACGGCGGCGTAAATTCATCGAAAGTAACCGGGGGAATAGCTCCCTCTAAAGTTTCTTCCTGCTGAATCTCTGCTGTAAGGTTTTTATCTTGTTCCATATACGGCATCCTTTCATTAATTATTTTCTGTGCCGGGGTAGTAAATGTTCACCTCCTGTACTTTGCTTACTTATGTATCGCAGAATGGTTCGAGTATCTCCTACCGAGACTGCCTCTATAAGTCCCTTCTCAAAAAAAGCAACCATCACAAAAAATGTGATGGTTGCTCTTGCCGCGCACCCCTACGCAGGCAATTGAGAAGAAGGTTCTTGCACAAAGAGAACTTGAGAATGGCAATAAACCTGACAGGTTGTCCAGGCCTGTCACAAATAAATATATACACTGATGGCTGACCTTATTTCCGAGGTCTAGCCATCACACTTCGACCTCAACGCGCTTACAAAAGCACAGAAAAACATAAAACCGTTTTCTTAAAATAATATTAAGAAAAACGGTCAGAAATTCATAGCAAAAGATTCGCACTTCGTATTCACCCAAAATACGAACTCTGCAGCATCTCCTCCCCGTCTCTCGCAGGTCAATCAGCGATGTAGCTAAGGCAGTTCTTCTGACTCCGATTCATAGCTCACTTCACCTTCCCGGTATTACTACCAGTGGCATTTGAAGTTTACTCCTCGTTACAGCGGCGGGACCGCGTCGGAATTGCACCGACTTCTCTATTAAGCTCCGTAGAGCACCTTTAGCTTACAATATTCATTTGTTAGCTTAATTATATTTATTACTATTTCTTTTGTCAAGTCTTTTAATATATTTTTTCATATATTATTTTTCGCAAATAAAACAGTATCGTAGCTTACTGTTTTATTCAGTAAGCTACGATACTGCTAATCAAGACTTTTATTTTTAAAATACATAGTGATTCCCAAAGGAACGCAGATATTCAAAAACAATAACCGTACTAATTGGTAAGTAAGAATGATTGAAACATCTTCTCCCATACTCATTCCAGCCAGACACATTTCCGCAATTCCGCCGGGAGCCATTGCTAAAAAAGCGGTTACTAAAGAAAACCCATACCGTTCTGACAGGGACCAGGCAACAACAACACTGACACCAATCATCAAAACGATACCACTAAAAATATAAGGCATCAATTCCTTAGTAGCCGAAAGTTTTTTGGGATCCAGCATTACGCCCATGTATAATCCAATACTTACCTGTGCCAGCATCATAAGCAAACCAGGCACAGGCTGTAAACTTCCCCAAAAATACGACCCTGCCGCTGTTGCCAGAATCGGCCCCAGCAAACGCGGTGTTGGCACCTTTAACTTAGTCGCAACAAAAGCGCCTAAAAACGACAATGGGACAAGAATAAGCCAATGCGTACCGTCTGTTGTCTGAACAATAGCATTGTTTTGCATAACCTGTGCGCCTAAACCATGGATTACCAAAAAGGGTACTGCTACAATAACGCCTACCAGCCTCAGAGTCTGCATAACGACAACAACATTGGCATCCGCCCTTGGATCATCCTCCGACATCAGCATCATTTGCGTCAGCCCGCCAGGCATAATACCCATCACACAACTGATAAGATTAGCCGAGGTATGCCTGGCTGTCCACCAGGCAATTAAAACAGCAACAGCTACAGCTATCAGCGTGGCTTCCAGTACCCCAAAGGTCTGATGCGTCATTTTCTCCCATGTATCAGCTGTAAAATTACGGCCAATACCATACCCAGCTACAAGCAAACCCAATTCACGCCAATTCTTAGGCCAGGTAACAGGCGAACCAGCTATCTTACAGGCTACTGCAGCAAAAATGCCGCCTAAAAGATATGGTATAGGCAATTCCATTTTTAAAAATAACGTTCCTAAACAGGCTGCCATAACAAACAGCAGCAAACGATTCAACATATTTCCCTCGCTTAATAATGCCCTTCCAGTGCCGTCATGATCCGCCCTATCAATTCACTGCGCATTGTATTCTGAGTTACAGAATAGGTCATAATACGGCTGTCATCCAGTCCCAGTTCCCGTTTGAATAATGCTTTTTGAGCCATCGCTGCATTTTTCGACAATTTATCTGCTTTGGTCAAAATAACCTGAACCTGCAGTCCACATTCCAGTAACCAGTGATAGCTTTCAATATCGCTGTCCAAAGGCTTATGCCTGATATCAATAAGCTGACAGACCAGTCCTAGATTATCAGATCCGGAAAGATATTTACTGATAAATCCTGACCATTTATCTTTGTTCGTTTTAGCTGTTTTGGCAAAACCATAACCTGGTAAATCTACTAAATAAAAATCAGCACGTTCTTCCTGCCCTTCAGTAGTGCGTTTAGCCTGCAAACCATAAAAATTTATAGTCTGTGTTTTGCCTGGAGTCGAGCTCACTCTTGCCAAGCCGTTACGTCTGCAGAGCGAATTGATCAGTGATGATTTGCCAACATTAGAACGCCCTATAAAAGCAGCCTCTATCAACGGTGGTGTCGGATATTGGTCTGCTCTGACAGCAGATGTGATATATTGGGCATGAATAATATCCCAGGTTCCTTTATTCATCTTACTCCTCCAAAGCTAATTTCAACACTTGATCCATATGATTAACAGGAATGAATTTTATTGCCGCACGCACATTGACAGGAAGTTCTTCCAGATCCTGCATATTCTGTTCTGGAAGCAGAATGGTTTTTACACCATAACGATGCGCCGCCAGCATTTTTTCTTTAATTCCTCCTACCGGAAGCACTTTGCCAGAAAGAGTGATCTCTCCAGTCATGGCAATACCCGCTTTTATGCAACGTTTAGTCAGTGCTGAAACCATAGCCGTCACCATAGTAATGCCGGCGGAAGGACCATCTTTTGGGATTGCTCCTTCCGGTAAATGAATGTGGATATCAGTTGTTTCATAAAACTTTTCATCCAAATGCAGCTCTTTGGCACGGGAACGAATATAAGTGTAACCGGCCTGAGCAGATTCTTTCATAACATCACCCAACTGCCCAGTCAATACCAGACCGCCTTTACCGTTAGTAGCCAGTACTTCTACCTTCAGTAATTCACCTCCAACACTGGTCCAGGCCAAACCTGTGCAGATACCTATTTCTGCCTTGGCAGTCAGATCGCTTTCCAGAAAAATAACCGGTCCTAAATATTTAGTCAGATTTTTTTCGGTAACTTTAGCACTTTTTACCTGTTTCGTCACAATACGATGTGCTGTTTTACGGCAGATCGCCGCTATTTTCCGTTCTAAATTACGTACACCGGCCTCACGTGTATATTCGCGTATAACATGACGCAGAGCTGTTTCTGTAATATTCAAAGTTTTTGCAGTCAAGCCATGTGCCTGGCGTTCCTTCGGCAATAAATGCAATTCGCCGATTTTCACTTTCTCGTCCTCAGTGTAACTGGTAAGTTGAATCACTTCCATCCTGTCTAATAGAGCAGGAGGGATAGTTTCTACCGTATTAGCCGTTACAATCCAGAAAACATGTGACAAATCAAAAGGGAATTCAATATAATGGTCACTGAAAGTGTTGTTTTGTTCCGGGTCTAATACCTCCAGCAAAGCCGAAGCCGGATCCCCCCGAAAATCAGAAGCCATTTTATCAATCTCATCCAGAAGAAAAACAGGATTCATGCAACCGCTGGTTTGCATACCATGAATAATCCTGCCTGGCATTGCGCCGATATATGTACGACGATGACCGCGGATTTCTGCTTCATCACGAACGCCACCTAAAGAAACACGGGTAAATTTACGCTCGATCGCTCTGGCAACCGAATGTGCCAGAGAAGTTTTACCCACACCAGGAGGTCCGACTAAACATAAAATCGGTCCCTTACTTTGTTTGGTCAAAGCACGTACTGCCAAATACTCTAAAATACGTTCTTTTACTTTTTCCAAACCGTAATGGTCTTTATCCAGTACTTTAGCAGCCACTTCAAGGTCAAAATTATCTTCTGTAAACTTACCCCAGGGCAAACTTAAAAGCACATCGATATAATTGCGGATTACGGCGCTTTCAGCCATCATCGGCGGCATTTTATAAAGACGGTCAAGTTCTTTATTGATTTTTTCAACAACTTCAGCCGGCAGATCAAGCTCTGACATCTGCTTCTTATATTCGTCTATTTCGGCCTGACGTTCATCACCTTCGCCAAGTTCTTTATTAATGGCTTTCATCTGTTCACGCAGATAATATTCTTTTTGGTTCTGTTCTATCTGTTTACGCACCTGCTGTGAAATATTTTTTTCCAGACCGGCAATTTCCAGTTCTTTGCATAAATACGTATAGAGTTTATTCATACGTTCTTTAACATCAACCGCTTCTAACAGCTGCTCTTTTTCTTCGATATTTATCGACAGATAACCGGCAATCATATCCGCAACCCGTCCTGGGTCAGTTTGGTCCTTAAAGGTCAGCAGCACTTCACTGTTAACTTTTTTGCTGGCAATAATCCATTGCTCAAACGTTTCAATCAGCATCCTGCGCAGCGCTTCCACTTCATTATCTTCACTGACAACAGAATCCATCGGCAGTGCATTAGCCTGGAAATATGTATCGACAGCCGGAGCTTCGATAATAGTTTCTACTTTGGCTCGGGCTAATCCTTCTACAAGTATCCGCAAAGCTCCACTTGGCAATTTCAATAATTGTTTGATTTCTGCTATGACACCATATTTAAATAAATCCTTCTGCCCGGGTTCCATCGTTACGGCTTCCTTCTGTGATACCAGAAGTATCTGCTTATCGGAAGTCATCGCAGCTTCTACTGCATGAATAGAACGCTCCCTGCCTACATCAAGATTTATAATCATACCTGGAAATACCAGCATTCCTCTTAAAGGAAGCAACGGCATTAAACGTGGTTTTGTTTCCATATATTACCCTCCTTTGCCAACAGTATTAACTGCAGCAAACGATATTTTTAAAGCATTTTCATTACTCAACTTTATTTTAACATAAAAAGGGGAAAAGGCTATGCCCCTTCCCCTTCTTTTTTTAATTGCTTAACTAGCAACCACCATTTTCGGTTCCATGTGTTCTCTGATTGCCGCTTCTGTAACTACACATTTTACAACGTCGATACGTGAAGGCACTTCATACATCACATTACGCATTACCTCTTCGATGATAGAACGCAGACCGCGGGCGCCGGCATTACGTTTAAGAGCTTCTTCTGCAATAGCCACTAAAGCACCGTCTTCGAATTCCAGTTCTACATTATCCATAGCCAGGAAATGCTGATATTGTTTAATCAAAGCATTTTTAGGCTCTTGCAGGATTTTGATCAAAGCGTCTTTATCCAAAGAATCCAGTGTCACAACAACAGGCAGACGACCTGCAAATTCAGGAATCAAACCGAATTTCATTAAATCTTCAGGCAAAACTTTTTTAAAGATCGTATCAGCTTTTGCTTCTTCTTTTGTTTTGATATCAGCACCAAAACCAAGATTCTTTTTGCCGATACGTGCACCGATAATATTTTCAAGTCCGGCAAAAGCACCGCCACAGATAAATAAAATATTAGTAGTATCGATCTGAATAAACTCCTGATGCGGATGTTTGCGTCCTCCTTGCGGCGGAACGCTGGCGACTGTACCTTCCAAAATTTTCAGAAGTGCCTGCTGCACACCTTCACCTGATACATCACGTGTAATAGAAGGATTTTCTGATTTACGAGAAATCTTATCGATCTCATCAATATAAATAATGCCTCTTTGAGCACGCTCAATATCAAAATCAGCGTTCTGGATCAATTTCAGCAGGATATTTTCAACATCCTCACCTACATAACCAGCTTCTGTCAAAGCAGTAGCATCAGCGATTGCAAAAGGCACCTGCAAAATCTTTGCCAACGTCTGTGCCAGCAAAGTTTTACCGCTGCCGGTAGGTCCCAGCATTAGAATATTTGATTTTTGCAGTTCTACTTCTTTATCCTTCGCAGGATTATTTAATTCATAGTTAATACGTTTATAGTGGTTATAAACCGCTACAGCCAAAGTTTTTTTTGCTTCTTCCTGACCAATAACATACTCGTCAAGAATATTTTTAATTTCTTTCGGCTTCGGCAGTTCGTTTACACTGACAACAGCAGCATTTGTTTCTTTCAGGTCTTCTGTCAGCATTTCATTGCAAAGTTCGATACATTCGTCGCAGATATAGACGTTATGACCGGCAATCAGCTTGCGGACCTGGCCTTCTCTTTTTCCACAGAAGGAACAAGTTATATTGCTGTCGTTCCCCTCGCCAAAGTTCATATTGTTATCTCCTTAGTATGCATCATTTCGCTTCTTCAGCTGCTGCCTTACGGGTTACAACTTCATCAATAAGCCCATAAGCTTTAGCTTCTTCGCTGGTCAGGTAATAATCGCGTTCAGTATCCTGTGCGATTTTTTCTTTCGACTGACCTGTATGTTTAGCTAAAATACCATTCATCTCTTCACGGATACGCAGAATTTCGCGCGCATGAATCTCAATTTCTGTAGCTTGACCCTGAGCCCCTCCCAGCGGTTGATGAATCATCACGCGGGAATAAGGGAGCGCGTAACGTTTTCCCGGAGTTCCTGCAGCTAAAAGTACAGATGCCATACTGGCCGCCATACCCATGCAGATGGTAGAAACATCAGGTTTGATATACTGCATCGTGTCATAAATAGCCAAGCCGGCACTTACACTGCCGCCAGGACTATTGATATAAAGATGTATATCTTTATTAGGATCTTCGGATTCCAGGAAGAGCAGCTGGGCGATAACGACATTTGCCATCGCGTCGTCAATAGGGCCGGTCACAAAAACGATTCTGTCTTTCAATAAGCGGGAATAAATGTCATAAGAGCGCTCACCCCTGCTGGATTGCTCTACAACGATAGGCACATAGTTCATGTCTTACACCCCTTTTCTTTAAGGTTATATTTTTTAATAAAGTCACATCTGCCGCCGGAGCTTAAAGCGCCGGCGGCAAAATGCCATTATTTTGCGTTGTCAATAACAACGTGAGCAGCTTTGCGACGCAGAATATTTGCAAGCAAAAGTCCCATGTTACCATTGGATTTAATGATATTCTTTACTTCGTCCAGCGTAGCACCATGTTGAGCAGCAATAGCAGATAATTCAGCATCAACGTCTTCCATAGATACCTGAATGTTTTCTGCTTTGGCAATAGCATCCAGAACCAAATCAGTTTTTACGTTTTCAGCGGCAGTCGCACGCTGGTTTTCGCGGATCTTAGCCATATCCATACCAGTATACTGCATATACATTTCTAAAGTCATTTTACGGCTTTCCAGACTCATACGCATTTCGTCAACCATTTGGCTGATGCGGTCTTCGACCATAATCTCAGGAACTTCAAATTTAGCATTGGCAACAGCAGCATCAATCAATGCTTTTTCATATTCAACCTTCGCATTGTTTTCAGCATTCTGCTGCATACGTTCTTTGTACGAAGCTTTCAGTTCAGCAACAGTTTTATATTCACTGTTAGCTGCAACATATTCGTCATTCAGCTCAGGCAGCTCTTTGCGTTTTACATCTTGAACGTTAACTTTGAACACAGCTTCTTTACCAGCCAGTTCTTTAACGAAATAATCTTCAGGGAAAGTTACTTCTACATCAGTAGCATCGCCTTTTTTTAGGCCAACCAGCTGATCTTCAAAACCAGGGATAAAGGAGTTAGAACCAACTTCCAGAGGATAGCCTTTACCTTCACCGCCGCTGAAAGCTTCACCGTCTACAGTACCGGCGAAATCAATAATTGCAAAATCACCTTTTTCAATAATTGTACCTTCTTCAGCAATTACCATTTTGGCCTGACGGCTGCGCAGTTCTTCTACTGCAGCGTCAACATCTGCATCTTCAACAACAGCTTCTTTTTTCTCTACAGACAAGCCTTTGTATTCACCCAGTTCTATTTCAGGTTTCAAAGTGACTTTGATAGTCAGTTCCATATCTTTATTTTCTTCAAAAACAGATTCTTCAACTTTGGGGTCGGACACAGGAATCAGGCTCTCCTGATCAAGTGCTTTAGTATAGCAATCATTAGCAACGATTTCGAATGCTTCTTGTTTAATGGCATCTTTGCCATAGTGCATTTCAATAATGTTGCGGGGTGCTTTGCCTTTACGGAAACCGGGAATGTTTACGCTGTTAGCGATTTTGCTTATAGCTTTTTTAAAGCCTTTATTCACTTCCTCAGCGGGTAAAGTAATTTTGAGGGTTGCGTCATTCACAACTCTTTCAACAGATACGTTCATTAAAAAATCCTCCCTTAGGTTTTATATGTGTACAAAATTAACAGCTTGTTCAAGGCCAATATCAAAAGATACTGACATAAATCGCTCATAATATCATATCACAAGGATCTAAAGTTGACAAGAAGCAACAAAAAACCCGGCAGGTTTCTGCCGGGCCAATATTCAAGTGGAGCGGAAAACGAGATTCGAACTCGCGACCCCCTCCTTGGCAAGGAGGTGCTCTACCACTGAGCTATTTCCGCATTGATTAGCAACATGATGTATTTTAGAACAGAACGCCATCTTTGTCAACATTTTTTTGAAAAATTTCTATATTTTTTTACTTTTAAAAAATTCCCAAAACTAACTGGCTGATATTTTTTGAATGATCGGAAACGCGTTTCATATTTATTAATAATTCCAGCATTACAAAGCCAGCAACCGGATCACAACGTTTTTCATTCAATCGTACGATATGATTTTTACGAATCTCTTTCTGATACTGTTTAACCTGACGGCACAATGCCCAGGCTTCTTCAGCCAGTTTCTTATCGTCTTTTTCCAAGGCTTCCAAAGCTTTGCCGCTGGCTTCTAGCACCATCTGCCCTAAAGTGTGCAGCTCGGCTTTAGCCTCATCTGAAAATTTTACATTATCTTCGTAAATCATCCGTACTTTTTTCGCTAAAGTTTCACCATGGTCACCAATACGCTCAATATCGTTACAGGCGTGTAAAAGACCTGTATGCCGGGCTGATAATTCCCTGCTCATCTGCGTTTCACTCATTTGCGTCAAATATTTGGTAACTTCTTCTTCCAATGCATCTATCACTGGTTCATGTTCTAAAACATAAGCGATTTTCCTGCTGTCCATGTCTTCCATTGCCGCTATGCTCAGTTCAACATTATGACGAGCCATGGTTCCCATGCGCACAACCTCTTTGCCAGCCAGAGTCATAGCGATAGACGGGGTTTTAAGCATATTCACATCCAAATATATCGGTTTGCGCGAAATGACACCGTCACTGCCAGGCAGTAACCGTTCCACAAGCTTGATAAAAGGAGCAGCAAAAGGCAGAAAAATAAGTGTATTGATAATATTAAAGGCTGTATGCGCATTAGCGATCTGACGCGCTATATCATGAGCAGGTGATACTGCCAAAACAAGTTTTATGAACAATCCCATAAAGGTCACGAAAAGAATGCTGCCAATCAGATTGAACAACACATGCGCTAATGCAACACGTTTTGCCGTAACATTTGCACGCCAAGCCGCCATGATTGCTGTAATGCAGGTACCAATATTATCGCCCAGAAGTACAGGAATTGCACCTTCTAAAGGTATCAACCCCTGGCTTGCCATTGCAATCAAAATACCAATAGTAGCGGAGCTGGATTGAATAAGTACTGTCATTACAATACCTACGCCAATACCTAGAATCGGATTATGAGAAAATTTGCCAATAAAATCAACAAAGCCCTGATACTCGCGCAGGGGTAAAACAGATTGTCCCATCATACTCATGCCCAGCATCAGGATACCAAACCCAAGAAGTACCTGCCCCAGATATTTCCCACGGCGGCGTTTAGCAAGCAACTGCATTGCAAACCCTATTGCCAAAATCAAAGTAACATAATCAGTAAGTTTAAATGCAATCAACTGGGCGGTAATAGTGGTACCAATATTAGCACCCATAACGATGCCGAACGCCTGTTTCAGTGTCATCAGCCCGGCATTTACCAAACCAACAGTCATGACTGTTGTTGCACTGCTGGACTGCAAAACAGCAGTTACAGCTGCACCCAACGCTACTCCGACAATCAAAACCCCGGTCAATGCTTCCAGTATTTTCTGCAATTTTTCACCAGCAGCACGCTGCAGACCATCACCCATCAATTGCATGCCATATAAAAACAATGCCAGACCACCTAGAAAGCCAAAGAAATATACCATAATTGCCCCCAGTTCTCACCTTTTTATTTTGTACTTGACTTTTATTATACTAGATTTTACAACGAGCTTACAAGAAAAAAACTTTTCCGCAGTGTCTTATTTTACTGTCCCGGCGGGACTTTTATGCAGCAACAAAAAAATCCCCATATCAAAATGATATGGGGTAAAAAATCAATATAACATTTGTATACTCAAGCAGCTCACTCTAATGCCATTTAATTCAAATGTCTGATAATCTCCATTATTTCTTCAACAGGCAGCACACTGCCGCCTGCAACAACTTTTTCATCAATAACCAAAGCTGGTAAGGCCATAACTCCGTAAGCGACTACACGCCGTAAATCATTAACACGTTCAAACTCAGCATGACATTTGAGTTTTTTAGCCGCGATGGCTGCATTTTGCAATAACAATTCGCATTGTTTCGTCATAGGCCCTAAAACCTTTATATGCATTTATATCACCTTCGCTTTTCTCAGTGCTTGGCTTACAGTTATAGGATACCAAAAGCCTTTGTCCTAAGTTGGGCTAAAAAGTGAACTGTTTGTGAATTTTCAGGCAATTCATCCTGCTTCGCTCAATATTGACAAATTTTACTTTATGACAGAACTTTATCAGTATGCTCCAAAATATTTTTTTCTGCTGATAAGGCTTCTTGCTCCAATGCTGCAATTCTTTCGACAAGAACTGAGCAATAATCCTGATCGCTAATCAGATTAAGATTTATTTTTACATTATAAACTGCGCTACGTACAGCTGCCCTGGCCATCAATGCCGCTACAGCAGCATCTGTAATTACGGCTGGATTACCTAATTCTGCCGCTTCTGCCGCCAAAAGTAAAACTGCCAGAGCTTTTTCACCGATTTTCAAAGGTATCTCTGCTGCCATTTTAGCAGCTTCCTGAATTTTTATTTGGCGCAGTTCTTTTTCCAAATCTGTTGCTTTCGGCATTTTATAACATTTCATAAATGCTTCAAAAACGCTGGCATCCTCTTGTACCAACTGAAGCAATTCTTTTCGCAAATATTTACTTGCGGCTGCCAACCTAATCATTTCACCTTCTACCGATAAAAATTTTTCTTTTCCCACAGTAAGATTGGCAACCATTGAAGTTAACGCCGCACCTATGGCTCCACCTAATGCAGCGGCACCTCCACCTCCTGGTACAGGTTCTTTAGATGCAAGTCTTTCTAAAAATTCATCACAGTTAAGTTTCATAAAATCGTTCATTTTAGACTCCCTGTTTTTTTATTTGTAATCGCTCATCATGAGCAGGATAGTCAACCATTTTCAAGCTTCGCAGCGCAAAAGCAAAAAAAGTCTTATCCTTACCACAATCCCTCAAATGCCGTGCATTTTGCAGGCTGTAAAAACCATCGCCGCCACTGAACATAAAATCATTACTTATGACCTTATAATATTTTTCATCCGCTAATGTGCTGCCATCAGACAAAGTAACACTGCTAATTCTCTGTCCTTCCTCCCTTCTGATATCAGCACTGATCTGCAAACCTGAAAAACGCAGCCTGCTGATATCCGGGTTGCCAATACCATGTTCCAGAACCTGCCTCAGATCACTGCCTTTTACTTCTGCTGTATATATGGTACTGTCAAAGGGAAAGATTTTCAATAAATCACGAACCGTTACCCTTCCAGACGGCAAAGTATCACGTATAGCTCCACCGTTATATAAAGCAACATCAGCCTTAAAGCCGTTTTTCAAAACATCCATAAAAAAGTCTCCGACTCTTGATTCTCCATTACGGTCATTTGTCAGCACCTGGCTATTGACAGCTAAAATCTCATTATATTTAGAATCTATGTTTTTAAATATTGGTTCCAAAAACCTTTCCATTGCATTATCCTGTACTCTCGGTAATTCGCTTAATTTATAAACACGCGAATTTGCAGAAACAACCTTCTGAGCTGCCATGGAATATAACAAATTGATTCTGCCAACTGCCTCCCCATAGCATCCGGCCTGGATTACCGGAATATCTCCATATATCCCGCTGACACACAAATGTGAATGTCCTGTGACAACGGCATCTACTCCATGAATTTTTTGCAAAATCGGTACTATCTCCCCTGTAATACCATTGTTCTCCCCTTGACTGCTGCCAATATGTGTCAGTAGAACAATAATTTGTGCCCCTTGCCTTCTCAACTCATCAACATATACCTGTGCAATCTGTTCCGGCGGTAAAATTTTTACCTTCTGCAAATTAAACTGCGATGCTTTTTCCTTAGTTTCAACCGTAGTAAGACCCAATATACCAATTGTCAAACCATTCCTCTGCAACATTACATATGGTTTAAAAGGTTCCGCAACTCTATCACCTGCAGCCTCAACAATATTTGCTCCCAAAATAGGGAAATTTGTTGCGGCAGCCTGCCTCTTTATTACGTCCAAAGGATAGTCAAAAATATGATTGCCTGCTGTATTTGCACTAAAACCCATCTTATTCATCGCTGTCACAACTGGCAGTCCCTGATACTCATTGGCATCAATTGTTCCAGAAAACATATCACCACCGCCCAAAAGTAAGGATCCTACAGGATTTTGCTTCATCAGTTCGTTAATTACTCCTGACAAAACAGCAATTCCAGGATCAGCAGCTTCAGCACGCAGGTGCCCATGGAAATCATTCACACTGTAAATATCTATTTCGACAAAGTTTTTTTCTGCCGCATTTACGGCCGTTGCAATCAACAATAACAGTAGTGTTAACCATATCAGACTACATTTTTTCAGCCTGATCATTTTTCCACCCCCATTTTAAACTGCCTTGATTTTATTCGCCGCTGCCCAATATTTTCCCTGCTAAAAAAGCACAGGGAAAAATTCCTGTGCTTTTTATTATACTGTATTTATTTTTTCAAATAACGACGTACCAAAACAGCCGCTGCGTAACCGTCTAAATTAACAGGCGGAACTTGCAGACCCAAAGGAAGTAAACGGCGCCAGCCCTGCGGAGGGTTTTCCTGCCAATACAATTTTCTGGCCTCTTCCGTACTGTAGCCTTCTTCTATCATTAATATCTTAATTACATTAGTTACTTCCATCAGCATTTTTTTTATGCTGTCACAGTTAGTGCCGTTCCCCAAAATCACAGCAGCTGGAGCAGATCCTAATATTTGCGGCAGCACTTCTGGTAAAGTTTCTGTTGCCAGTACTACAACCTTTTTTATTCTTCCATCTGCCTCTACCCATGCAAATCCAGTTTTAGCACTACCAGGATCAACGCCTAAGTACCATACTTTATTTTCCGGCATTTTCCACCTCTAAGCGCAGTAAAACCGGTCCAGAAGCGTTAATGTCACCTTTAGCATAGGCCTTAAGTATAACTTTCCCGCCATACTTAGCCATTTTCTCACCTGTTTCGACCATTGTTCCAGCATCCATATTACCAACCTTACCTGTAAGCGGGTCTGGTATGACTCCGGCAGCAACAGCTACACGGTTAATATCAGACAGAAACTCTAATATTTCACCATTCATACTGCTCTCACTTTGTTCAAGGTCTATTTCTTTACTAAAAATCAGCTCGTTATTTTTATAAATACGATTGTCCGCTGCCAATTCCAACGTACATACAGCCGGTTCTCCAGCAATAATATTAGCAACAGTCCTTACTCTGACAAAAATATTCCCCTGTGCAGCTTTAATGCGCGTCAAAGCCTCTTCAATTACCTCATTAGGCATCCATATGGCCTGCACAGGTTCTTCTGCTTCTATTCCCATACGATGCAGGGTCACTTCATTAGCCGTAGCTAAAAACAACTGCATTTGCCGACTATTTTCTTCGTCATTTAAACTTCCTTTTAAAACGCCTGCATAAACAACTTCGCCGCTTCGAAAAACAACCTGACCTTCACGAATAGCCAAAATTCCTCGCCGCAGACGTTCTGTCATCTGTTCCAGATTAGTTACTTCCCCTTCAAGAGACTGCTTAGCCTGTGACAATTCTCCCACAGCCGACTGAGCCTGCTGAAGCTGGCCTTTGGCTTCCTCATAATTCTGACGAGCAACAACTAACTGATTCTCAATCGCCGCTTTTTCAGCCGCGCTGGCTTTTATCTGTTCATCCAAAGCCAGAATTGCCTTATTCTTTTCAGCAACATCAGCCTGAGCCTTTGCCAACGCCACAGACGCCTGATCTTTTTCTCTGTTCAAGGCCGCTAATTCATTCTGAAGCTTTTCCATTCCAAACATTGCGGTTCTGGCACTGTCAGAAGCAACAGCCATTGTTACCAAAGTAATAGAGGCGATCAAAATTCCGGTTATAACGGTCATCAACACAGAAGTATGATAGGGCCTTAAACCAAAAACAGAAAGTTTTTTCTTGCCGATCTTACTTCCCAGTTTATCACCAATAAAAGCAATCAAACCGCCAACTACTGCCAGAATTAAAATCAACCGTAATCCGAACATGAATACACCTCCTTTACTTCAAAATATATTTTTTAAATCAAGCGTTTTTCTTCTGCAGTAAAAATACACCGGCTCCCAAACAAATCAGATTGGGAATAATACATGCCAGCAGAGGATTCATCACCCCGCCTTTACCAAGACCTGTAGTAAGTGTCATTATCGCATAATAAATAAAGATTACGATAATACTGATACCAAGGCCAATAGAAGAACTTGTTCTTTGTTTCTGAGTGCCTAACGGAGCACCGATCATAGCAAAGAAAAAGCTGGCTAACGGAATCGAAATCCGCATATAGATTTCACACCACTGGCGTGCTGTCGGCTGATGCTGTCTTTCTAAAACAGAAATATATTCACGCAATTCCCTGATTGTCATTTCTTCAGGTTCTTTTTGTTCCCAGGAAATCTCTCTTGGAGTTACATCAAGCGGGATGATCTGCTCTTTAAATTTAGCAGTGCTTTTAATGCCTTCCGCTTCGTTCATTGTATAAACAGTACCATCTTCCAGACGCCAGGATCCATTTTCCCAGTAAGCTTGTTTAGCTGTTTGAATTCTCGCCAGATGAGATTTTTCAAACTCTTCGATCGTAATATTTTCCATTAAACCTTTTTCTTCATCAAAACGGCGGGCATAAGTAATTCTCTGAGTACTGCCACTCAAAGTTTTAATGATAACATGATCCTGGGTTCTCGGTTTAGTATTCTTTTTAATCTCATATTCTAAAATCCTGCCATACTGTACTTTTGCCGCCGGCACTACCTTCTCTGCCCAAACAACAGAAAACATGCTGACAAAAAAAGCTACGATCAGTACAGGTGCAACAATACGGTAATAACTGATACCCCCTGATTTCATTGCCACAATCTCGCTGCTGCCTGACAATTTACCAAATGCCATCAGCGAAGCCAGCAGCATCGACATTGGAAAGGTATAATTTACTACTTCTGGTAAACTATACATAAATAATCTGGCAATAGTTTCTCCCGAGGCCCCGTATTTAGTCATGTATTGTGTCAGCTTAAAAAGCATGGAGCTGGCAATAAAAATACTGGAAAACGAAGCGATACCAAAAATAAAAGGGTACAGCAATTCACTTAAAACATAACGATCCAGTAAGCGTAAACGCATCCCTATTCCTCCTACATGCTAAAGTTTTCGCCAAGATAATATTTACGTGCCGTTGGATCGTTAGCGATGGTTTCGCTGTCACCATGAATTAAAATTTCACCGTTGGCAAGGATATATGCTTTATCAACAATACTTAAAGTTTCTCTCACATTATGGTCTGTTATCAGGATACCAATTCCGCGCTTTGCTAAATGTGCTATCATTCCCTGGATATCTGATACAGCAATAGGATCGATTCCAGCAAAAGGTTCATCTAACAGAATAAAAGCAGGATCCGTAGCCAAAGCCCTGGCGATTTCAACACGTCTGCGCTCACCACCGGAAAGCTCTGTTCCTTTGCTTTTTCTTATGTGTTCAATACGAAATTCTTCGATTAAAGAATTCATTTTGTTCACACGTTCTTCCTCAGTCAGAACAGTCGTTTCTAAAATCGCTAAAATATTTTCTTCAACTGTCATTTTTCGAAAAATCGATGCTTCCTGCGGCAAATAACCGATGCCAGCCCTGGCCCGTTCATACATTGCCAAAGATGATATATCATCTCCATCTAAAGTAACTACACCTTCATCAGGACGTTCAATGCCTACAATCATATAAAATGTCGTAGTCTTACCGGCACCATTAGGCCCCAGTAACCCGACGACACTTCCCTGCTCTACTGTGATGCTGACCCGATTAACAACGCGCCGTCCTGAATATTCTTTTACAAGATCTTTCGTTTCTATAATCACTAGGCGACCTCCACAGGTGCTTTGGCCATTTGTAATGCCGCATTTTCATCTGCAGTTACATTTTCTTTCTTCTCCACAGGCTTAGGAACATAAACAATTTTTACATTTCCACTGGCTTCTGCCTTATTAGAGGTATTGTTCAGACGCAGGCGATTTCCTTCTACTGTATTCCCATCCTGTGTCGCTTTTGCGTTACCAATCAGTTCTATATAACCGCTATTATTTGTTTCATAAACAGCGGTATCTGCAGAAGCTGTCAAATCACGAGGCGGGCTGGAAATAGCTACACCACCGGTCGCATTTGCCACACCAACTTTTCCATCATAAGTAATTTTCACTGCATCCAGAATGCTTCCATCAGCCATGGACAAACGTGCCCAACTACCAACAGTCTCAGCATATTCACGATTTTTATAATAATCAACACGTTCAGATGCTAAAGTTTTATCACCTTTAGTCAGACGAGCATCACCTATCGCCGAAGAATAATCTTCATTATGCATTACAAATGTATAACAAACAACATGCGAGTCATCACGATCAGCAACAACACCGCCAGTCAGCCTGCCGGATTTTGTTTTGCTGTTAAATTCAGCATTAGCAGCAGTTGCAGTACCGCCATCTTGTTTCAATACTACATTTCCCTTGGCCATACCGTCCCCAGACTGCATATCATATTCAATAGTATCAGCCTTCACACTGAAATTCGAGCCTTGAGCGCAAGCAGTCCCAAGCATGCCCACCATAAAAAATATCCCTATCATCATAACGATAGTCATTTTCAGTTTATTCATTATAATCGCCGCCTCTCTGAACTTCCGCATGCCCTTCTAATTTCAGTCTTTCAAATGCACTACTGGTAACAGCTTTGTCTCCTGTCGCCAAGGTATCATCTTTAAGCAGCCTTACATTCCCCGAAGCTGTAATAACATCTTCAGTCTGCTGCCAACGTATGCTTTCGGCAGTCAGCTTACCGCCACTGGATAGAACTGCTACCACTTTATCATTCAGTTCAAAATCCTTTGCCTCATTTTTTACTTTACCGCCACCGGCCACAACCTCTAAAACACTGCCGTCTTCACGGTAAATTTTACCTTTAACACCTTTTAAAACAGCCTCACCGCTGCTTTTGATCTGTTCAACTTCTTCAACAGTAAATTCCCAGACTTTCTTACCGTCCACTTCTCTGGCCAAAGTACTATTCCTTACTTTAGCATTCGCCCCAGAGCTTTCTTTCTGAACTGGATTGTTGGAAGGAGCCTCACCGCCGAGCATAAGCCAGGCAATAATGACGCCTGTTATAACTATTGCACCCACGATCATCTGGAAGCCTTTATTTCTCAACATGCTCCTGCTCCTTTCCTGTAGGTGTGTATGGCGTATTCCAGCGATGCTGGAACCATAACCAGTTATCAGGATATTCCCTGATAACTTCTTCGACAATTCTGGTCATTTTTAATGTAACGCGATAGTCATCCAACTGCCTATCGCCGGTATCTTCATAGTAAATAGGATCTTTGACGATTGCCTGATGCCCATAATAACCTTCTTTACGTACAATAAAAATAGGTATAATAGGAGCTTTAAATTTTCTGGAAAAATATGCCGGTCCAGAGGGTGTAGCTGCCATTTTTCCAAAAAACGGTACAAAAATACCGTCATATCCGCCATCCTGATCTGCAATCAAGCCCAGCATGCGGCCTTTTTTCATTGCTCTGGCACAACCAAGAATTTCACTTGTACCACGAGAAAATATTTCCTGACCTACGCTTTTGCGCAGTTCGTTCATAAAATCACTGTAGACTCTATTAGGCTGTGGTTTTTCAACTGCACTTATAGGAAATCCATACAAAGATAAAGCAGCACCCAGCCATTCCCAATTATCCATATGGCAAGCCAGCATAACTACACCATGACCTTCATTCAACGCTTCCCATAACACATCCGGACGATCAAAAGTAACCAAACCACGAATATTATCTTTATTGAGTGCTGGCATATACATTATTTCCATAAAAGTTATGCCTAATTTCACAAACAATGACTTTATCGTGCATTTAGCTTCTTCATCAGAATAACCAAGTCTTTCCTTGATAGTTTCCTCTGCACGGATCCTCTGTTTTTTTGCAATTGTATGATAAAGGTGCCCTATGCCGATACCAATGTTCACCACCAGCTTATAAGGCAGCCATGATACCAAGGTACTGATTGTTTTCAGTAAATAGTAAAGCCACATTATTGAGCGTCTCCCTGTCCCTCTTGTAAATAACTGTTTACAATTTTATCCCAGTCACCACGAGCATTTAAAATAAACTCTGTAATTTGACGCACTGCTCCGCAGCCGCCTTTTTTTTCTGCTACAAAATGACATACCTGTTTTACTTCTTCTACAGCATCTGCCGGAGCACAGGCCAGACCAACCTGTGTAAGCACTGGCAAATCATTTAGGTCATCGCCGACATAAGCCGTTTCATTTAAAGACAAATTATATTTTTGCAGCAGCTCCGCTAAAGCACTTCTTTTCTCTTTAACATTTTCACAAACTTCGACGATCCCTAATTCTCTGGCCCTTCTGCGAATAATTGGACTGCAGCGCCCGGTAATAATCGCAACCTGCAGTCCGCATCTTATAGCGCAGCTGATTCCCATACCATCTTTAGCATTAAAGCTCTTGAAAAGTTCCTGCTCAGCATCAAGATAAATCGAACCGTCTGTCATAACACCATCGACATCCAACACCAGCAATTTAATTATCTGAGCTACTTTTTCTATGTTTTTCATTATACCACACCCTGACGTACCAAGTCAGTCATATGCAATAATCCAATAACACGACGCTCCTCGTCAATAACAGGCAGCACTGTAATAGGCTTAGGACTGTTGCTTTCCATCAGATGCAATGCCTGAGCCGCCAGTTTATCTTTAGTAATAGTTTTAGGGGCCCTGGTCATCAGTTCAGTAACAGGACGCTGCAGAAAATCAATCCCCTTACTCAGCCCACGGCGAATATCTCCATCAGTCAGAACGCCAATCATAATTTCATTATCATCAACTACAGAAACAGCGCCAAGCCCTTTATCAGTAATTACGAATAAAGCATCCTGAACAGTTGTTGCACCATTAACAACAGGATTATCAGCACCACTATGCATGATGTCCTCAACAGTTAAGAGCAGCTTGCGTCCCAACGAACCACCAGGATGGAAAACAGCAAACTGGCTGGCAGTAAATTTACGTTTGGACAACAAAGCCAAAGCAAGCGCATCACCATAAGCTAATGCGGCAGTAGTACTGGATGTAGGAGCCAGCCCTAACGGACATGCTTCCTGCGAAACACCAACATCTAAAGTAATATCAGAATTTTTTGCTAAAGAAGACTCAGCATTCCCAACCATAGCAATCAATTTTGCCCCTATACGCCTTAAGGATGGCAGTATATGCAGTACCTCTCCCGTTTCGCCGCTATTAGACAGAGCGATCACGACATCGCTTTCGGTTACCATACCCAAATCACCGTGAATACCTTCGGCAGGATGGAGATAAAACGATGGTGTACCTGTACTGGCAAACGTAGCCGCCATTTTTCGTCCAATGATACCTGATTTACCCATACCAGTGATGACAACTCGTCCTGGACAGTCTAAAATCATAGCCACTGCTGCAGAAAAATGCTCGTCAACGCGAGGTACGAGCTCTAAAATAGCGTCAGCCTCCATTTGCAAAGTATTGCGCGCCTGCTCTAACATTTGTTCCATGCTCCAACTCCCTCTCACTTACCAGATCTAACCGCGTACTATTTTATCAATAGCCAAAACATCTGTTAAAAGTTTCTCTAACTTGTCCAAACGAACCATATTGGGTCCATCAGACAACGCTTCTTCCGGATTATCATGTACCTCAAGAAAAAGAGCGTCAATGCCTACAGCCGCAGCAGATCTGGCCATATGAGGCACATACTGGCTTTGACCTCCGGAAGTCGTTCCCTGACCGCCTGGAATCTGAACGCTATGAGTAGCATCCATCACTACCGGATACCCCAACTCACGCATAATTGCCAAGCTGCGCATGTCAGTAACCAAAGCATTGTAACCAAAGCTGGCACCGCGTTCAGTCAGCATAATATTATGATTGCCTGCCTCCTCAGCTTTTTTCAGTACATTTTTCATGTCCCAGGGTGCGAGGAACTGGCCTTTTTTAATATTAACTACACGTCCTGTTTTTGCTGCTTCGTAAACTAAATCCGTTTGACGGCAAAGAAACGCCGGTATTTGCAGAATATCTAAAACTTCAGCAGCTTTTTCCACCTGAATAGTTTCATGAATATCACTGACAACAGGCACACCTAAATCTTTTTTAATCTGTGCTAAAATCTTCAACCCTTCTTCTAATCCCGGTCCACGGAAAGAGCTGTAAGAAGAACGATTGGCTTTGTCATAGGATGCCTTGAAAACATAAGGCACACCTAATTTATCAGCAATTTTTTTAACTTCCTTACCGATCATCAAACTGTGCTCATAACCCTCTAAAACGCAGGGTCCTGCCATCAATAGCAGCGGATGCCCCTGTCCAACTTCATAATCACCAACTTTTACAATGTTCATGTCCGACCTCCTTCTGGAATAAAACCGCTTATTTACTTAACAGCTCATTTACCGCTGCCAAATCTTCCGGAGTATCTACTCCAATACCTTGAAAATCACTTTCCAGTACTTTTATCTTATATCCGTTTTCCAAAACTCTCAACTGCTCCAAACTTTCTGTTTTTTCCAATTCAGTGGGTGCCAAAGCAGCGTATTGCAAAAGGAAATCACGTCTATAAGCATAAATACCAACATGCTTATAGACCTTATAGTGTTCAGTTTTATTACGGGGATATGGCATTAGGCTGCGCGAAAAATAAAGGGCATAACCATTATTGTCGGTAACAACTTTAACTGCCGCCGGATTATTATAATCTTCTTCCCGCATCAATACTTTCATCGTAGCCATTTTTAAATCAGATTCAGCTTCGAAAGCTTTTGCCAGCCGGTCAATAATCTCCGGCGGTATCATGGGTTCATCGCCCTGTACATTGACAATAACATCTACATCTGGAAAATTAAGAGCGACCTCTGCTAACCTGTCAGTACCACTGGGATGATCCGGAGATGTCATGATCGCTCTACCACCAAAACCATGAACCGTTTCAAAAACTTTCTCATTATCCGTGGCCACAATAACATCATCAGGCAGTTTGGCCTCACAGGCTTTCATATAGACATGTTGTATCATAGGCTTTCCTGCAATAAGTGCCAAAGGCTTTCCCGGAAGTCGTGTAGAAGCGTAACGTGCAGGTATCACACACAAAACTTTCATTACTCGTTCGTCTCCTTCTGAATGGCGTTCAGAATTGTTTTCTCAAATACTTCACGTCCTTCAGTAATTTTTATATCCATATTTAAAATATACAACGGCATTTCTCTATTAAAATAAATGAATTCCGTTGGTATTTTAACAGCGTCCTTACCAGTTGTTACCATAGCTACAACTTCTTTGCTGATGGCTCTTTCACTGATATACTGCATTTCCAGCATTCCGTAATCATGATGGTCAGGATATCGTATAGCTTCAATTATATCAATGCCGATGCAGGCCAGAGTCTGCTCAAACGATGAAGGATTGCCGATCGCAGAAAAGACCATAACTTTTTTACCCTGCAGCTCAGAAAGATCTTTCGCATTTTCATGTATGCCTTTATACCAGTCAGCAATTTCCACAAAATTTTTGGGATGATGGATACTCTCAATAATAGGAGCATCTCCGTTGTACTTATCCAAAGTATCGCGTAATTCCTGACGGCTGAACTGAGAACTTTGATCTGTTTTAGTCAGCAGGAACAAGCCCGCCCTGTCCAAATGACTCAACGGTTCGCGCAAGGTCCCGCGCGGCAGAAGACAGCCATTGCCGAACATATTAAATGTATCAACTAAAACTACGTCCAGATCACGATATAAGTGCCAATGCTGATAACCATCGTCCATGATGATAACCTCAGCATTCATTTTATCCACAGCAAACTGACCTGTTAAGGCTCTGTTTTTACCAATAATTACCGGCACACCCGGTAAGGTTTTCGCCATTAAATAAGCTTCATCACCGGCCTCATAGGCAGTCATAAAAATCTTCTTACCATCACTGACAACGCCCATCTCCTGATCCCAGTGCGAACGATAACCACGATTCAGGATCACGACACGATAACCCATATTTTTAATAATAACAGCAACTTTTTGCGCGGTAGGAGTTTTTCCTGTACCACCAACAGTAATATTCCCTATAGAAATGACACAGCAATCTAATTTTTTCTGTTTCAATAATCCGGATTTATAAAAGTCTAATTTACAGCAAACACCAAATTCATATACATAGGAAAACATCCTTAAAATCCCCAATAAAATCCAACCAAAAAATGGGGTGTTAGGACCATGTGCCAGCTGGTATAAATATTGAATCACCGCATCTCCATGGCGCAGACGCCCGCCGCCTTCATCATGCAGATTTCTGATATTTGTAGGATAGGATGCTTCAACCTTACTGTCAACAGTCGTTAATGTCAGCAGATCCTGCAGATATTCAATACTGCGTACAGCAGCACCGCGATTTTCTTTAATAACCTGCAATGATGCTGCTCCCATTTGCAAACGTCGTTCATCGTTTCCAACAATATCTAAAACTTCTTTAGTAAGCTCTGCACTGTTATTGATCATCTTGCAGGCACCGACCTTACTCAATAAAGCATATGAATCTTTAAAATTCTGCATATTTGGCCCAACTAAAATCGGTTTGGCATGCGCTGCCGGTTCCAGCACGTTATGTCCGCCATGTTTTATCAAAGAACCACCAACAAACACCACATCACCAACAGAATAAATACGACCTAATTCACCAATAGTATCTATCAGTAAAACAGGATATTTAGACCGAGCACCTTTGATTTCCAGGAGTTTTGATCTAAATCCGCTTTCCCAATGATACTGTTTCGCCAGTTTACTGATTTCATCGGCACGTCCCGGTTTGCGAGGTGCGATAACCAAACGGGCCTCAGGATAGCTTTTAATAATTTCATTAAACACATCAAATAAAACTTTTTCTTCAGTAGGATGTGTAGACCCTGCCACAATTACAGGATAAGCATTTTCAATTCCTAATTCTTTTTTATAGTTTTCCAGGTCCTCTGGTGTCACTTCCGCATAAGTCTGATCAAACTTCGTATTACCTGTAACATAAATCTTTTTGGGATCTGCGCCTAAATGACTGATATAATCAGCGTCAATACTTGACTGCATGCAGAATCTGCTGACTGTATTCAGCATATCATCCCAAATGCCATATAAATAACGATACGTTTTTACTGATTTCTCTGAAATACGGCCATTAACCATCATTACCGGAATATTTCTTTCACGAATAGCCCGCAAAAAATTAGGCCACAACTCAGTTTCTACCGGCATGAATATCCTCGGCTGAATACGTTTAACAAAAGATTCAGAAACAAACGGCATATCCAAAGGAAAATAGATAATAGCATCAGCTTCCTGAATTATCTGTTTAGCCATATTATAACCGCCTACAGTTACAGCAGAGACCAGTATTGGAGAATCAGGATATGCTTTGCGTATTTCTTTAACTAATGGACTTGTCGCAACAATTTCACCGACAGAAGCGCCATGAATCCAAATACAGTCCTTCTGAGCCACAGAAGCAATTTCTTCATCTCGCAGCCCTCCCAGACTTTGCCGCATTCTGGTAGTAAAACCTGCTTCACAGATACAACGATAAAGAAAGTAAGGCAGTACGAACAAACAGCACACGCACAAAACCAAAAAATTATAAATAATATACATTCTTTAACCTCACTTCGCTTCTTTGTTGCGATACTGAATTTTATATAAATGTGCGTACAGCCCATCTAAGGCCAAAAGCTCATCATGTGTTCCTGATTCGACTAAATTACCTTTTTCCAGCACTAAAATTTTATCTGCGTTTTTAACTGTTGATAACCTATGTGCTATAACAAAAGAAGTCCTGCCTACCATCAATCTGTCCAGTGCTTCCTGCACCACTCTTTCACTTTCTGTATCAAGAGCCGAAGTCGCTTCGTCTAAAATCAGAATCCGTGGATTTTTCAATATTGCCCGGGCAATAGCTATACGCTGCCGCTGCCCGCCGGAAAGATTAACCCCTCGGTCACCAAGCTTAGTTTCATAACCATCAGTAAGCTGCATGATAAAATCATGTGCGTTGGCCGCTTTAGCAGCGGCTTCAATCTCTTCTTTAGTCGCATCCAGACGTCCATAAAGAATATTATTATAAACAGAACCATTAAAGAGCATTGTTTCCTGCGGAACAATACCAACCTGTTCACGCAGAGAATCTAACGTAACCTCTCTGACACTGTGACCATCAATTTTGATATCACCCTTGTTTACATCATAAAAACGCGGCAGTAAATTGGCAATTGTGGATTTTCCTGCACCGGACGGACCAACGATTGCTATTACCTCACCCGGTTTTACACTGAAAGAAAGATCCGTAATTACATTGCCTTTATCATCATAGGCAAAAGAAACATTTTGAAATTCCACTTTACCACTGACTTCCGGCAATTGCTTAGCATCCCTGCTTTCTGCTATTTCTTCCGGCATGTCGATAATCATAAATACACGCTGTGCTGCAGCCAGCGCCTTCTGGATATTACCAATAACTCTGGTTAAACGTTTAATCGGATTAGAAATATTTACGGCATAGGTCAAAAAAGCGACCAGAGAGCCAGCAGTAATCGTGCCATTAATAACATTATTACCGCCGTACCAGATAATCATCGTCACGCCAATTGCTGCAACAAGTTCTACAACAGGAGTCAAGGTTGCCATCAATTGCGCATTTTTCATATTAGCACGGAAATTTGCTCTATTTTCTACGTCAAAACGATCAACCTCGTAATCTTCCCTGACAAATGATTTGATAACTCTGGCAGAAGCCACAGACTCCTGCAGAACCGAAGTAATATCCGCAGTACATTCCTGGATTCTGCCGCCGGTTTTGCGAATTTTTTTCCCAAAAAATTCCATAAACCATAAGACCACCGGGAAAGTGCAGACTGTAAAAAGCGTAAGACGCCAATCCAGATAGATCATCGCTACTACAGAACCAATCAAAATAAAACCTTCTGTAATCATCTCAATGGTATTCTCAACCATAGCTGATTGCAACGCATTGACATCATTAGTAACATAACTCATGATCGTACCCGTTTTGTTCTTGTCATAAAAAGATACGCTGAGACGCTGTAATTTTTTAAAAACAGCTGCCCGAATATCAATAATTACGCTCTGCCCAACGTAGCTCATCAAATAATTCTGACCATACCAGAACAAACCGCGTACGACGAAAATAGCTATAATGCTGGCAGCAATCCAATTCAGCATTGTGCCATTCTTATCAGCCAAAACTTCATCAATCATATCTTTGATAATCCAGGGAATATATAAATTCCCCGCTGCTGCCATAATAGTACAAAACATAGCAAAAATCAGTCTGTGCATATATGGTTTTATATAACTCAAAATTCGTAAATATAATGTCATTGTTTCTCCTCAGCAATACGCAGAACCAATTCTGCAACTCTATGTACAGCACCGGGCTCTCCCAGACGCTCACTGACATAAGCCAAATCTTTTTTCATCTGCGTGTTCCGCTCCGGCTCCAAAAGTGCCAGAGCCTCCTGCTGCAAACGTTCCGGAGTGAATTCTTCCTGCAGCAATTCAGGTAAAATACGTTTGCCTGCAACAATATTTGGCAAGCCGATGTTAGGTATATTGATAACTCTGCGTGCAATAAAAGCGGTAATAGGCGAGGTTTTATAAACGATAACGGACCCCAATCCGCACAGCGCCGCCTCTAAAGTCACTGTTCCGCTTGTAGCCAGTGCCAGATCAGCACTGAACATCACATCGTAGTTGTCACCTTCTATTATTTTGACCGGTACTCCTGCAGCTTTTACCATATCTTCCAGCATTTTCAGAGGAATTGTTTTGGCCCGCGGCATAGTAAAATCTGTATCGGGACGTTTTTTTAAAATTAATTTTGCGGCCTGTAACATCGTTGGCAGCATTTTTTGTATTTCCATCAACCGGCTTCCCGGAAGTAATAAAATCAAATCCCTGTCAGCATTCTTTCCTGCTTTTTTCCAGGCAGCTTCTTTGCTAAGATGCGGTTTCACTATATCCACTAAAGGATGTCCAACAAATTCGGTATCAGCCCCCGCATTTTTATAAACTTCATATTCAAACGGGAAAATGGCAGCAACTTTATTGACAATCTGAGCAACGCTCTTCGCACGGCTTTTATGCCAGGCCCAAGCAGAAGGGCTGATGTAAGAAACTACAGGAATGCCTTTTGCTTTTGCAAGTTTTGCCAAACGCATATTAAACCCCGGATAATCAACAACCACCAGACAGTCCGGTTTTCTTTCTTCAATTACTTTGGCAAAAGCTTTTTTCAATTTAAACAACGCTGGTAATTTGCAAACAATCTCCGCAAACCCCATTACCCCATGTTCTTTAATATCAAATAACACTTCGCCGCCAGCTTCACGCAGGCAATCACCGCCCATACCGAAAACTTCAGTATCAGGAGCAATATTTTTTAATTCTCTTGTCACCGCAGCAGCATGAATATCTCCCGAAGCTTCTCCGGCAGAAATCAATATTCTAGCCATAAACGCTCCCTTCCAGCTATCAAAACACTTTAAAAAGTTTTCTAGTTCTTATTTTATTACACAACAATTCATTTTATATTATAACACAAAAACAGACTGAACGTATCGCTCAGCCTGCATAATTAGCAATTATTTTTCATTTATCTTGCTACAATAGTAATATTGTGAGCATCTGCCAAAGCCAGAGTTTTTTCTTTTTCTACAAGCAGCGTTCTGCCGGCCTCAATTACCAAGCCGGTCGCTCCGGCTGCTATCATTGATTCCATGGTCTTTGTGCCAATGCTTGGCATATCAAACCTGTTATCCTGCGCCGGTTTTGCCGTTTTTGCGACAATAACACCTTTGCCAAGTGTTCCCCCTCGTAAAATGCAGGCATCAGTTCCTTCAATAGCTTCAACGGCCATTAAAGCACGATCTTTTACCACCACCGTCTGCCCAATATCCAAACGACCAATTTCTTTCGCCATTGCAAAGCCAAAATCCATATCAGCCACTTCCGCTTCTGTTGGCATTCTTTGGGTCAAAACGCCAGGCGGTGGCAATAACGGCTGAATCAAAAGTGTCTGATCCATCACTTTGATGCCTTCACCTTTCAGCTCCTTGACAATAGCGTTCATGATGGTATCATCTTTACGGTCAGGTACGGAAGCCAGTATTTTTATTGCCCTAAGGTCAGGAACAACAGCTCCTGCTTTATATAAAAGCTCTTTTGTAACTTTTCCTATCATTGTCACTGTTTTTACATCATTTTTCTTCAGAGTGCTGATAATCTTACCAATTTTCCCTATATGAATGTCATAATAAGCATCAACAGCCTCTGCTAACTCCGGATCTATATCAGGGACAACTCCAACAGCTATAACTCTATAACCCATAGACTTGGCTGATAAAGCTACATCCACCGGCAAATGGCCGATTCCCGACAATAAGCCTATAGTCTCCACCAGGTCACCACCTTAATCTCTGCGGGTACGAATAATACCACGTTCTACATTACGCAAAAAGCGCATCAAATGCTCAACAGGCTCGCTGCTGTCAAGCTCCTGCTCCATTGTAGCAACAGCCTCCTGTAATGGCAATCCGGATCTGTATAAAATCCGAAAAGCTTTTTTCAGCTGACTGCGTATTTCCTGAGCCATACCGGCTCTGGCCAATCCAACACTGTTCAACCCCGATACAAAGGCCGGATCACCTGCAACAATCATAAAAGGAGGCACATCCTGAGCAACACGTGCCATACCGCCAATCATAGCATTACGGCCGATCTTGCAAAACTGATGCACTGCTGATAATCCGCCGATAACAGCCCTGTCTTCAACAATAACATGTCCGGCAAGTGTTGCAACATTGGACATAATAACATTATTACCAACAATGCAATTATGTGCGACATGCGTATAAGCCATCATCAGTATATTATTACCAATAATAGTTTTATTTCCTTCACCAGTAGCTCTGTTGACGGTAGTACATTCACGAAAAACACAGCCATCACCGATAACCGTCGATGTTTTCTCGTCTTCAAATTTTAAATCCTGCGGATCAGCACCTATAGAACAACCCGGGAAAAATTTACAATTTTTTCCAACTGTAGTATATTTATGAATCACCGCATGGGCTCCTATTTTACAATTGTCGCCGATGACTACTTCTTCATCGATTACAGCATAAGGGCCTATTTCAACATTTTTTCCTAAAACAGCATTGGGATGGATGATTGCTGTTTCATGGATTTTAGGCATAGGAATAACAACCGAACTCATTTCCTTCACTCCTCAATTTTAATCAAACAATTAAACAGCTTTATACTATATTATCTATATTCTGCCAAAGCTTTTACTTTTTCGCACGCTGAATTCGGTTGTTTTAACTGATTACGTACAAAAAACTTCCTATTTCATCATTTTACTGCAAATTTTAACGTTTTTTCATTTATTAAGATTTTTTTGGATCCATAATCGCAAAAGTACAATCACACTCACAGGCCACCTGACCATCAACCTTGCCTTCACAATGAATAACGCCCATATTTCCACGTATCTTTACAACTTCAGTTGTAGTAATAACCTGATCCCCCGGTACTACCTGACGACGAAAACGTACGTTATCGATCTTACCAAAGACCGCAATTTTGCCACGGTTTTCTTCCGGATACAGCATTGCCACGCCGCCGACCTGAGCCATTGCCTCAATTAAGAGCACACCAGGCATAATCGGTTCACCAGGGAAATGACCTAAGAACTGCAATTCGTTCATGGTAATATTTTTGACACCGACAGCCCTTTTCATCGGTTCCAACTCTAAAATGCGATCTACCAAAAGCATTGGGTAACGATGCGGAATAATTTTTTGAATTTCAATAGCGTCTAAAGTAATCATCATTTCTCCTCCTTGATCCTATAGGCTTGAATTTGCTTTGCTAAACAAGAATTAAATGCATGTCCTGACTTCACAGCAATTATATGCCCACGAAGATGCCCTAATAAATATAAATCTCCAATCACATCTAAAATTTTATGTCTGATCAGTTCATTATCAAATCTTGTCTCTGATAAAATTTTATCATCATCAAAAATAACAACATTTTCAATACTGCCGCCAAGCCCCAGCCCCATCTGCTGCATTTGCTTAATTTCACTCATAAAGCCAACAGTTCTGGCAGCAGCGATCTCCTGCAGGAACTTTTCTTCTGTCAGCTCGATATCAAAATACTGTGTCCCTAAAGCAGGATGCGCGTTAACAGATACAAAAGAAATCCTGTAACCATCATACGGTTGAATCGTGATATATTTATCATCTTCATAAACAGAAAAAGCCCTGTCAACAGCATATATCTTTCTTGGCTCCGACTGCCTTATTCTGCCCGCCTGTAAAATCAGCTCACAAAATACAGCAGCACTGCCGTCAGTTACTGGAGGTTCCGGCGCAGACATCTCAATGCGGCAATTATCAATGCCCATCATTGAAAATGCCGCCATTAAATGTTCAACTGTAAATACCTCGGTCCCATTTTCACTGACAGTAGTAGCTTTAACCGTAGAACTTACATTCTCCGCTAAAGCCTGTATTTCAGGATGCCCCGAGAGATCTGTACGTACAAAAACAATACCCGTATTCTCTTTTCCCGGCAATAATTTCATTGCAACTTCTTTTCCTGAGTGCAACCCTATGCCAGAATAAGCAATAGGAGCTGCCAATGTTTGCTGCATTATTTCTTTCAAAATTCCCTCCTGCCTTTCCCCGGTTATTTCCTGACTGCAAATCTCTCACGACCGTCTTTCCAGCGGTCATGTACCCAAAACCACATCTCCGGATGAGTGATGATCTCATGCTCCAAAATCACAACCAGCTCCTGAGTCACATCATAAAAATCCTGTTCCCTGTCCTTGCTCTTAGGAGTATAAAGCGGCGGATATATTTTAACCGTGCAGCCGCCCTCTTCATTATTATGAATAAAACACGGTAAAACAGGAGATCCGTAAATACGCGATAAGGCAGCTGCTCCTAAAGGAATGATACTGTCTTTCCCAAAAAGTTTTAAGTCAACACCATCGTCATTAGTATCCTGATCATATAAAATCCCAAGGAGTTTTTTCTCCTTCAGCATTCTGCTGATAGCCAGCAAACCATGTTCGCCACGGTTGTAGGCAACCTTTTGCCCCACCATTTCACGATATTCATTAATAAAACGATCCATATATTTATTATTCTGTTTTCTCGTTATCGAAAGCATAGGATACCCATGCAAAGCAATCGTTGCTCCTAAAAGCTCCCAGTTGCCAAAATGACCTGTTGCAATAATGACACCTTTATTCTGTTTATAGGCTTCTTCTAAATATTCCAGTCCTTCAACATTAACAAGCTGTCTTATGCTATCCTTATTTAACAAAGGAAAGCGCATTACTTCTACTATCATTCTACCAAATCTGCGCAAACTTTTCTCTGCTATCTGCTGCGCTCTTACCTTATCCGCGCCAAGGCACTCCTGAATATTAGCTGCAGCCATCTGCAGCCGCCATTTGGGAGTAGCTACAACCGCAATTCCGCCTAATATCGCTGCTGTTAAATTACGTAAGCATTTAGGAACTACGCACATAAGCCAGCTGAAAAACTTAACTACATAATAAGCAAGCACTGCTTTTGCACCGCCTTGTTTCTTATTTTTCCAATTTTGCTACAGTTTCTTCCAACACTTTAACCTTTTTCAGCAAATCGCCTATTTTTCTGAGATTAGCTTCCTGTTTAAGCCATTCCTTATGAGGCCGTGCCGGGAACCCTGCATAAAACGAATTAGAGGGTACATTATTAGTAATACCTGTTTTCCCGCCAAAAACACAATTGTCACCAATTGTAATATGTCCAACAGTACCAACCTGTCCTGCAAACGTAACATTATCGCCAACAGTCACGCTGCCGCTGATACCTACATGAGCTACGACCAGACAATTTTTCCCTAAAACATCATTATGACCTAAATGTACAAGATTATCTATTTTTGTTCCCGCACCAACAATCGTACTGCCTGCAGTAGCTCTGTCAATACAGGTATTGTTTCCTATTTCAACTTCATCCTCTAAAACCACATTACCAGCCTGCAGTACACTGCTGTGTCTGCCAGTCTTTTTATCTGTAATATAACCAAAACCATCGCCGCCGATAACACATCCAGACTGCAGCACGACATTATTTCCAATAACACAATTTTCTCTTATTGTAACCTGAGGATAAAAAGTACAAGCTTTGCCTATTTTAACATGCTTACCAACATAAACATGCGGATAAATTATACTGCCATCACCAATTTCAACATCTTCCTCAATTACAGCAAAAGGCTGTATAGCAACATTTTTACCAATCTTAGCACTTGCGGCAACAGATGCCAAAGGACTTACGACACGCTCAACATCCTCCCTGGCACGAAAAAGCTCCAACAAGGCCGCAAAAGCTGCACGCGGATCTTTAACTCTGATCACAGGCCTGTCAAGTTTTGGGTCTTCCGGTGCTAAAACCATTACACCGGCCTTACTGAGATGACAATGTTCCACATGCGGCGGCACAGCAAAAGAAATATCCTGCGGTCCGGCCTCAACCAGCCCATTCACTCCTGTAACGATCAGCTTCTGATCTTCATTTTCAAGTGTCCCATGCAAATATTCTGCCAATTCCCTCAAAGTCTTTTCCATAACTCTGCCTCCCGCTGTTTTAAAAAAGCGGGCAGATCAACCGCCCGCCACCTTTTATTTCATTTTTTCAATTACCGAATCAGTTACATCCACACCACCCTGAGGAACAGCATCTTTAATCAGCACAGCTCCCAAGCCTTTTTCTTTAGCAACTGCATTCAATGCGGAATCCAAACTTGCTTTTAATTTGTTTTGCGCTTCTGATTGCACCAACTGCATCTCAGCAGTTTTATCTTCAACAATTTTTTTCTGTTCTTCCTGAGATTTACCTTCCATCTCTTTAGTCATTTCTTCCTGCAAAGTTTTGCCCTTGGTGGCAACCTCTTCTTTCACCGTTTTTACTATTTCAGCTTTGCTTTCAACAGCTTTCATATCAACCACACCAAACTCAGCATTACGCCCACTGCAGCCAAAAGACAACATTGCAACTGCCACCATTAATCCTGCTACTACTTGTTTTTTCATAATTTATCGCTCCTGTTATTTCATATTCTGCAAAGCCTTCACAACATCATCAGTAATGTCATCCGCTTTGATATTAACTTTAACACTATGAAAGACGATTGTATACTGCCGCTCGTGAGCAAGTTTTATCACATTGCTTTCAATATCGTTACGAATACCTGCTCTAAGCTTTTCATTACTTTCCTGCAGTTTATCAGCCTGCTTATCGATGGCAGCCATTGCTTTAGTCAAAGCTTCCGGAACTTTCGCCAAATCAGACTGGTCTTTTGATAATACCCCAGACATATCTCCCTGCATTTCCTGCTGCAGCTGCTCCGCATGCTGTTTTAATCTGGCCTGCGTTTCAGCCACCAAAGGCTCCATTTTAGTACCAATAATTTTATTTTTTGCTGCTAAAATCTGCTGTCTTTGCTGTTCCCGTTCAGACTGAACCTGGTTTAATTCATTTTGAACAACCTCACGTTCTGCAGGACGCATTTTTATAGCTTCCAGCCGCAATCTCAAATTTAAAATTTTTAGCTGGTACGCATCCTCCAGTTCCTTTTCCTGTTCGGCTAAAGCAGCATCAGCTTCTTTTACTGCTGCATCATAAGCATCTAAAAGTTTTTTCCGTTCTTTTGCTTCAGCAGCATACATTTGTGTCTGAAACCCGGCATCCATAAAATTAGCTTTACTGTTTTGTTTCAGCTGCTGCAGTCTGGTTAAACCAGCAATCTGAGTTTTGGCTATTTCTGCCTGCTCCTCACGATAACGCAGTAATTTCTGCAATTCAGCTTCACCCTGTTTAAGAACAGTCTGTTTAGGATGAGCACTGAATGCCTTATCCCAATCAATAACGGCAATTTTATCCTTGCCGCCCGGATCATGACCACAGGCAGCAGTAAGTAATACGACTATCAAAATTATCGGCGTTAACCAGCGCATACTTTACCTCCTGCAGTTAAACAGAAACAAGGCCCTTTTGTAAAAAGGGCCTTGTCCGACATTATTTACCGCTTTGCAAAGCCTTGGATACCTCATCAGTAATATCGAGACCGCCGTATACAACGGTATTTTTGTCAACAACTACGGACAAACCTTTTTTATCAGCAACTTTTTTGATTGTTGTTTCAATCTTTTTCAAAACAGGATCCATTAATTCCTTTTCTTTATTGGATAACCGTTCCTGCAACTGCTGATAATAACGCTGTTTTTCAGTATCATTCATGGTTTTACTTTTTTCATCAAAATCCTTCTGGGCATTATCGATTTCCTGCTTCATACTTGTCTGTACATTCTGCAAATCAGGCACTTGAGAAAGCAGCATCTGATAATTGACAACACCAATAGCCGATTCACTGGAAGCAGCTGATGCCACGCTGTTAACACCACTTTGGGTAAGTGTTAAAGCAAAACAGCCTAAAACAAAGATAGCTGCTACGAACAAAGATATCATTTTCACATTTTTCGGATCACGTAATTTTTGCATCATAATAAAAATCCCTGCTTTCAGTTGTAATTATACTAAATAATTATATCAGTCAAAATCTTTTCTTTCAACCTTTATCACAAATTTCCAACAATCCTGAAGTATGGTTTATCATTTGAATAAACATATTCCGCGCTCAGGAATTCGTGTATCCGGTATCTGACTCCAATTTCAGTAGTATCGCTGCCAGAAAAATATTCTGCTCGCAAACGCCATTTCGGCGTTATATCCTGTTCCAGGCGATAGACATTTTCTCCCAGCGGACTACGTCGCATATAACTGACTGTCGTTTTTCCGTGATGCAACGCATAACCGGCGGAAAAATCCCAGTCGACATCATCCAAAGTCACTCCGACCTCTCCGAAAATCTCATCCCTTTTTGATATGTATTTGCCAAAATGAGCGCGTCCGGAAATATTGTTCTCATTGCGCCCTATGTCACCGTAGCCTTCAAACCAGATTTTATATTCATCTGATTCCAGACGAATCCTTACCCCTGAATTAACTCCCGGCGTCAAAACTACGCTTGGACACAGATTATGTCTTTTTACTTCAGGCTCTGCACTGAGTTCTGCCAGCAGTGATCTTTCCAGCTCTTCTTTGTGCCTGCTGACATATATTACCGGCAGTCCCCTTAACTCCTGTGTTTTCTGTGCATAACGCTGTTTAATATTTAACAGCAGCAAATTGGGTATAGACTGAGAAACCATCTCATAATCAATACTTTGCACCAGCTGCCCTACAGGATAGACAACTACCTGTATAACGGTTCGCCTGTCTTCACGCACCACATCTACAGCAGCTCTGAATTCAGGCAGTTCAGCTTCAACCTTTTCCCTTACTAACCGGCGTAATACTCCACCGGCCCAGTCGGACGCATCTGCAGAAGAACCCTGCAAAACATCCTCCAGCTGTTTTTGTAATTCCGGCAGTTTCGACTGCAATAAGGCCGCCGTATTTTCTTCGACTCCTGAAAACTGTAAATCAACAAAAACATCATTTATCACTTCATTCCAGGGTGAAACCACCATTGTAACCTGCGTTTGTGTCCCCAGCTGCAGCATTACCTGCTCCATCTGATATCCATTCAGGACTCTATCCCCAACTTCTCCCAGAAGTCTTGTATATTCACTGCGCACAGGTTCTACTTTTTCTGTGTCCTTATCAAGCAGCAGCTGTTCAGCAACAGTCTGCATACTTGCCGACATCCGCTCTAACAGAACCTTACTGGTAGAACCTCTGTCCAGGACATTAACGCTTACACTTTCAATAATGGCAGCATTTGCTGCCCGTGGCAGCAAACAAGCCAATAAAACTACAGCTAAAATTCTTACAATCTTCACGGCATACTACCGCCTGTTTTAGAATTGACCGCCGAAGCTGAAATGGAAACGTCCGCCCTGATCACCATAACCATAATCAAGCTTTACCGGTCCAAGAGGTGAGTTGATCCTTAAACCAACACCATAACTATATTTCAGCTCGCCCAAATCAAAGGCTGTTTCACGGTCTTTGTCCCAGGCATAGCCGCTGTCTACAAACAAAACACCCTGCACTTTTTTCACGATCGGCATTCTATATTCAACAGTGCCTTTCAGCATGCTGTTGCCTTTGAACTGGTCATCTTTATAACCACGCAACGTCTCGCTGCCGCCCATTGAAAATCTCTGGCTAAGCGGCATCCTACCAGAAGCATAACCAGCCCCAAGCTGCACGGCAATAACATTTTCTGCGCCCTGACGATAGTAATAACGATAATCAACAGAGTATTTTGTAAAGTCAAAATCACCGCCTAAACCGGCATATTCGATCGTATAGGCATTTCTTTTGCCTTCATGCGGATCATAAATATTATCGCGTGAATCATACACTCTGGCGACGCCGATACTGCGGGTCAGGCCAAAATTCTTCTTACGTCTATATTCACCGTCATATTTAGGACCATCATATCTAGAGTCATAATCGCTGTTATTTCCCCAAGAATCCTCATAATACTGCGTGCTGTAACCATCAACAGCACCTTTGTAAATGTCGTCACGATTCTTCAACGTCAGATAATTGCTGACATATTCATTATTAGTCTTACGGCTGAACGTCAATTCCTGCCCGCGACGTTTTTTGTCATAACGGGCAATTTCGTCGGCGTTACGGTCATAGTCTGCATATTCGTTGGTAACGTCGTACAAAGTAATTGTTGCGCTTGTTTCTTTACTGTCGATCCAAGGTTTTGTATAAGAGAACTCATAGTTCTTATTATCCGCACCGCCGAATTCCCAGCGAATATTAACTTTATCACCGGTACCACGGAAATTTTTATCACCGACTGATACCATACCGATAAATCCGTCCGCATCACTGTAGCCGGCACCGATACCAAAAGTACCGGTATTCATTTCTACAACGGAAATCTCAATCTCTACAGCATTAGGCTGCTGACCGGGGTTCAATTTGATATTAACATCTTCAAAATAGCCTAGATTATAAATACGCTGCATACTGCGGCGGGCATCTTTGGCATTAAAAGGTTCGCCTTTTTTCAGTTTCATTTCACGGATAATAACATAATCTTTAGTTTTAGTATTGCCCTTAATTTTAAAGTCTTCAACAATACCTTCATTTACGACCAACAGCAGGGTTCCGTCAGGCTGCATTCTGATATCCGCAACACGTGCTAAAATGTAACCCTCTTTATTGTATTCAGCTTCCAAACGCTGTACTTTTGCGTTTACTTCTCTGATATTGATCAGCTGATTTTTGGGAAGATCCAGTAAGCTTTCAATTTTTTCTGTAGAAATCTTTGTATTTCCTTCTACTGCCAGCTGCTGATAAATAGGATTTTCCATAACATGATAGGTAACCTGCACACCTTCCGGAACCTGCTTAAATTCAGGCTGCAGATCATAGAACCATCCCATATTATAAATAGCGTATAAATCCTTACCTAAACCTTCAGACGTCAAAGTCATACCAGGTTTAGTTTTTAAAACATTAATAATCTCTTCAGTTGGAGTCACATTATTACCGCTGACCATAATTTTAGTCACCAGCTGACCAAAATACGGTGCCGCAGCCTTTTCTATTTCTGCGGGAGGACGCATTGGCGGCTCTTCTTCACGGACTGCTGTAGTATTTGTCTGCGGGGCATTGGCAACAGCTTCCTGAGCAGACTTCGCCGCATCTTCTCTGGCAGCCTCTTTTTCAGCTTCCTGTCTGCTTACAGGACGTTTAGCCTCTTCCTGCTGTTCAGCATCACCAGCTTCAGCCGGCTGTTCTTCAGTAGTACCTTTATAGCGAGGATCGGAAATATCTTCAGATGGCTTATTATGCATATAATAAACTATCTTTTTCCCCTTTTTACTCAGTCCGCCTTTATCTTTTCCTTTGCCTTTTTGTGCTTTCTGTGCTTTTTCAAGAGCAGCTTTGGTAACAATCTGCTCTTTCCCACCGATAGTCATGGTTTGGTTTTCAACGACATCGGCCGCACTGTTTTCCTGCGCCCAAACAGGAGTCGTCAGCAAAAGCGCTGCCAGGCTCAAAGATAAGGACCGCAACATATTTTTTCTTCTCATCCAAAAATCCTCCCTAAACTAGTTAGCATCCCGTAAAGTTCTGCGCGCTTCACGCACAAGCTGCCGCATATCTGCAGTAGGCAACTCCACACTACGCTGCTGTTCTTTTACTTGCTCTTTCGGATACTCTGACGGTATCACTACCGTTTTCTGTTCTTGTTCTGGTTTATCTGTAAAAGTCGGCACCATTTTATTGGGAGCCGCCTCTGTTTGAGGCAAATTTTTCTGCAGCTCAGTTGAAGCCATAACTGCAGCGGGATTTTGCAACTTCACCCCAGGTTCTTCTACTGTTCCAGCATATAACCAGCCACCATAGCCAGCTAATACTACGATAGCCGCAGCAAGCAAAGCTAAACGCTGTCTGGTCCAAACAGAAACCCAGCCGCGTTTTTCCCGCAAATGCTTAATTTCCGCTTCAGCCAGCATCAAATCCAATTCACCGCGCATGCCGTTGTTTTCACGGAAACTTTTTTCAGCATTTTCTAAGCTGCTCTTAACATTGCGAATATGTTCACAAATGGATTTCGCCACCGTAAAAACCCCCTTCCGCGATTTTAAAATAATAAAAGATATATATATAATCACTAATATAAAAAATTTTTCACATAGCGAATTTTCTTAATATATGCCATATATAACGATTAAAGCTTATATAAGCAATTCTTGTTTTAAATAACGCCTGTTTTCTTTTATTAGCTTTTATTTAATTCGTTCATCAATCGTGAAAGCATACCTCTAACTCTGCGTACACCTTGTTTCTGCAGCCGATAAATGTGCCCCAGGCTCACATCGATTGATGCCGCTAAATCTCCAGCGCTTTTATTTTCCAGATAAATACCTGTCAAAACCTGCTGTTCTTTTTGCGGGAGCCTTTCCATCGCCTGAGTTATCTTATCATTTAAAAAATGCCGCTCTGCCAACTCAAATGGAGTAGCTTCATTTGATACCAAACATTCAGACCAGGCAAGGCCTGCTGAATTTACTCCATCCAAAGACAACATCTGGCTGCCATATTCAGCCTGCAGAAAATCAAGCATTCTTCCTCGGATACGGTGGGAAGCAAAAATGCTGAAAGCAACACCGCGTGTATAATCAAATTTTTCAGCCGCTTCCAATAAACCCACCGTACCTTCCTGAATCAATTCCAGGGTCTGTGTTTCAGTAAGCCGGAAGGCCATTGCTATTTTAAAAACCAATGGCTGATAAGCAGTAATTATTTTCCTGTACGCGCTTTGATCACCATCAGCGCAGGCACGCCATAAATCAAGTTCTTCTTCCCGTTCCAGCAAATTGATTTTTTGTAACTCCGTTAAATATTGCTGCAGCATCTGCTTCCCTCCTTTCATTTCATTTAAAAGGTTAGCCGATATTCCAGGCCATACCAATTCTCATTATTTTCATTTAAAGAATAATTTATATTCAAATGTTTACTGATCTCATACTGACCGAATACACTATGGTGCTCATTATCCATACTGGTAGTATAACCAACCATAAAGTTATCCGTCAAATATTTACTGAATAAAACATTATATTGGTTACGTTCATCAGGTGTGAACTCACGGTTACGACGTGTATCCATTTCGATACCAGACCGCAGTTTTCCTGAATAAACCCTGAATTCATCAAGCCCCAGAGCCTCTTTAAAAATTTGTTCAACGTCACCAAATACCGCCATTTCCAAACCGGCAGTCATTAAATTCTGTAAATCATCGCTGTCGACACCTTCACTGCCGGTAGCTTCACGCTGCAGAGTCAGCATCCGCACGATCTGATCTTTGGTCAGCGGCGGCGAGGAATTGAGCTGTAGGTCCATTTCTTCAAGCGGTCCAGAAATACGCATTCCAATATCATAACGCTGGAACTTTGCTGTAGCCTCAAGATTCACTGTAGGCAGAACGCTTCCAGGTATAGGCCAGGCAGCAGAAGCAGAGCGAACTTTAAATTGTGTGCGCAAATAACTGATCGAACCTCGATCAGCACTGATTGTGCCACTTATATTAGTATACAATGTACTGCCCTGGATATGCAATCCTCCGGCAAGCCATAAGTCATATAAATATTTATTATACAAATGGATTTTCGGTCCAAGCGTTATCTGTACATCAAGACCAATATTACTTTCGCCTTCGCCAAACTCCGGTATTGTCGGCATATTGACGAGCACGTCATCAAAGCGCACTTCACCTTTAAGCAGCGGTCGATAACTAAAGCGAGGACCTTTTCCAGGAGGAGGTGCGCTTCCTGCTTCTGGTCTCACAATGAACCTCTGCGGCGTTACTGTCAGATTGCCATTGATACGTCCTGTAAAAATATCAGAAGCTATTTCTGCGTTATCAGCAACCAGGTCAAGCTGATAAGCCTCACGTTCATTGGAGCGCAGCGCATAAGTACCGCTGCCTTTAAATGAACCCTTGCCAAGCTTGGCTGAAATATCTTTAAGCGCAACTTTATTGCCTTCAAACTCTATATCTGTATGAATATTTTCAATAACAGTCTGTACATGTTTAAATTTCAAAGACCCATCAGGAATTTTTACAGCACCGTAAACCAAAGGTTCCTCAAGCGTACCTGCCAGTTTAACCTGCCCCTGCGTTTCACCTACGCCCCATTCCACCATTGGCGAAATGACCTGCAAAATACCCAGTCGTGCATTGTCCAGATTAAGCTGTACATTCATCTGCGCGTTAGGATCGCGCCGCTGTTCTTTTGATCTGAATAAATCCAGCGGTACATCACCATAGGCACTGGCCTTATAAATATCTTTATTTAACATCGCCTGCTCTATTTTCAGATTATCATTCGCAAGCGAAAGCATCGCTGTAAAGTCATCGAAACCAATGCCGGCCACACTGCCGTTTTTCACTTCCACAGAACCGTTTCCTTCAGGATCCTTTAAGGTTCCATGCAGCTGTACGAACATATTTAGATCACCGGTAACTTCAACAGGATCTGACATAAACGCTGTTACCAACGCAGGATTAGCATCTACAGCACCGGCCTCAAGTTCCAGCTTCCCATTAGCCAGATCAACCTTGCCGCCGACAGCAACGATTCCCTTATCTGTAACGTCCTTTGTTTCCATCAGTTTGACATCATCAAAATACCAGACTTTATCCTGCAAATGACCTTTAAACTTCATTTCTTCATATTTAAGATCATTAATAGAAATATCATCCACCCAGACATCAACAAAAATACCTGATCCCGGACCATGCGGATTAATTGCAATTTCGCCCTGAGCCAAACCATCTACATTATAATCAGCTTTAGCCATTTTAAGTATAGACCTGACATTACCATATATAGCCACTATATTGCCCTGCAGCAATTTTTGCTCATGGTTATAATCAAGCTCTGCAGAAAGCACACCTTTAGGTGCCTGCTTAAATGATCCCAGTAAATGATTCTTTATTCCGCCGTCACTATCCAATTTGCATTGGATATCCGTCAATTCTTCGCCGTTAATCATAATAGATTTACTGCTGACGTCACCATGGAAAAATGGTTTCGACAAAGTGCCAGTCAAGGTACCATGTGCATTTGCATATCCGTCTAAATCAACAGTATCGTCATTAATCGGTAAAGCACTGAGATCAATGTCTCTTATATCAACTTTAAAATCAAGATTTTTTTCTGCATCCATTCGGCCATTAAGCTTGGCCTCTGTTGATAATGCAACAATATCACAGTCACTGATTACTAAATTATTGGCCTGATAACTGTAGTCGGTTTCAATCTTATCTATAAGATAACCTTCAGCACTGCCGTCGGTCAGCAAAAACTTACCGCTGATATCCGGCATCGTTAAAGTCCCTTTTACAAACATTATATTATTAACGTTACCAGTAAGCTTCACTTCCGGTGCTACAACCTTGATGAAAGGTTCGGCTCTTACTCCTGCTGTCTCAACATCCAAATCAAAAACAGGCTCTTCACCCTGGAGATTGATGCTGCCGTTTAAAACACTTTCACCTTGGGCCATTGTCACCTTGTAATTTTTCAGGACAACAATGTTATCCTGTATACTCAGTCCACCATGAGCTTCTTCAATTTCCAGTCCAGCTATATTGACCTGCTTCAGTTGAGTAACACCTGTAAAATCAACCGCATCCTCAGTTCCTGAAACATCAAATTGCACTGCTGCCAGACCGCTGCCCTGCTGGCCCATAAAATCAAGAACAGGTGCAATTGGGAAATCTGTTACGGATCCCTGCAGTTTAAATTCACCTGCACTGGAAACTGTTCCTTGAGCTAACAATGCTCCTGTTTCTGTAAACGCCGAAAAATTATTAATTTTAAGGCCATTTTGGTCAGCATCAATGTCAAAATCGACTTTTTGCAGCAACAAATCACGCCAACCTAAACGCACCGTATCTGCGGCCAGGTTGACTTCAAACTTATCATCTTTGATTATGCCTTTCATAGCCATGCTGCCATCTACAGTAAAAACATCGTATGGTCTGTCATGCAGCGGCGCAGTTTTGACATTCTCTACGTCAAGTGCTGCCACTACATTTCCACTTCCAAGATCATATTCTGCCAGAAAATCAACTCTGCCTCCGCCAAATTCAGCACGTGCAGTATTTATCTGTGCCTTGTTATCAATGATTCTAAAAGGTACAGAAAGTTTTCGAACTTCTTCATTTTTTATTTTCAGTAAGTCGGCAGTCAGTAACCCGCGCCCCTGAATGTTATCCTTGTCCTTAAAATCAAGATCCCCATTAAGCTGTGCCGTCTGTCCATCTACAGTCAGTAAAAGTTTGTCTGATTTAACGGCTTTGTCATTAAAAGCAACCTTTCCGTCAATACCTACAGGAAATTCCTCATCTCCGTAAACAGCAACGCCTGTCAGTTTTTCCAAAACAACGGTGCCCGACATAGCGATATCTTCACCACTATTAGTCCACAAAAGATTAACATCCGCAACAGCACCCTGGAAATTTTTAACTTTTCCAAACTCTTCTGCTAAAGGAGCAAAAGCAGTTAAAGCAAAATGGTCGCTCTTTACTGTTAAACTGCCTACAGCCTTCATGTCAATCAGGCCCTTGAGTTCCAAATCGTCTTCATCATGTAACAGTTTCGCATCAATAGCAAATTTCGGATTACCGCCACCGTCCACAGAACCATTCAAACCAAAATCCCATTCCCCATATGGAGTTTTGGTTACAATATGTCCATTTGCAATATCTAAGATTCCATAGAACGGTGTCTCATCAGAATCTGACGGTTTCAAAAAATCCTGCACGTTCCATTGCTCTGTTTTATTCAGTGTTAAATAAATAGTCGGCTTTTCCAAAGAAACTCTGTCTAAAGCTTTATTTGTATTAAAAAGAGCATGCCAAGGCGAGATATGCAGCTTAACATTTGGCAAATCAGCAATCAACTGCTGCTTCTTGTCCTTCACCTGCACATCAAATACGGACAATTCTAAGGCACCATTCCATTCTACACGGGCAATATCAATAGAACCAGTAATATAATCCTTAGCTAAATTCGACACCAAAGGCGGAATCTGAGCCAAATATCCCGGCACAATAAATTTTATTATACTGTAATATACTATGCCGACTATTGCCGCAATTCCCAGCAACCAACGAAATAGTTTATTCATGTTCTGCCTCCGCAGTAAAAGTCATAATACAACTTATTTTACTTCGACAAAAAACAAAAACCTCCTTCATTTTAATTATAAAATAAAAAATCCCGCCTGAGCGGGATTTTTATAATTATTCTGCTGCAGTTTCTGTAGACATAGTCGGCAGATTTGTTGTATTCGCAGCCGCAGTAACAGCTACAGGTACACCCATCGAAGTTTCCAATGCAATTTTCGAAGTATTGTAATCATACAAAGCATTGACAAAATTCGTTTTTGCCTCGGTCAGTGCAACCTGCGCGTCAATAACGTCCAGGTTAGTACCTACACCGGCCATATAACGAACCTGCGCAATATGGAAATCTTCTTCAGCCTTAGCGACCGCTACCTGTGTAGTAGAGATACGTTTCTCAGCTTCACGCAGTCCCAGATAATTGCTGCGCACTTCCAGTTCCACAGAATTTACTGTATCACGATAAGTTTCTTCTGCCTGCAGCAGTTTTTCTTCCGCCGCATGTACTTTAGACAAGGTAACGCCAGAGTCAAAAATATTCATTGTCGCCCCAATGCCTACGGACCAGTTCTCTTTGTCATCACCAGGCCAGTTACTACCACTACCGCCCCAAGATTCAGTTGCAGATGCAGTAACTTTCGGCAAAAAGCCGCTTTTAGCCACTTTGACAGCACCTTTAGCCGCGTCTACAGCTAAACGGCTTTGTTCCAGCTCCGCACGGTTCATTGAAGCGTAATCAAGGCAATACTGCATATCATTCTCGTAAGGAGTATACTGCAGACTGTCTTTAAGTTTTAAGGTCGTATCTAAGGAAGTTCCAATAATCTTGTTCAACGAGGCTTCAGCTACATCATAATTATTAGTAGCCTGAATCAGCTGCTGCTGTGCATTAGCCAAAGAAACCTCACTGCGCAGTACATCTACCTTGGCTACAACGCCTACATCATATTGCGCCTGTACATTTTTCAGATGCTCTTCCAGCTGATTAACAGAATCCTGATAGAGGTTTTCCATATTGCCAGCCTGCAGCAGGCTGAAATAGCCGTCTGTAGCCGTCTTTTTCATTTCGATGTAAGCCTTGGTTTCACCTAAAGCATAGCTTTTGTAATTAGCCTTAGCCTGATCTATCATTCCTGATAATTGTCCACCAGTATAAATGGGAATCGAAGCGGTAATAGAATTACTGTGAGAATTACCAAGATTTTTGCTATAACTGCTAGTAGCTGTATTCCACTGTGGATCTGCATATCCACCACGTCCAGATCTATGTTCCGCATCAATACTGATACCACGTCCGGCACGTGCTGCATTAAGTTCCGCTCTGGAACCTTTCTTTTCAGATACAGCGATCTTAATCGCCGGATTTGTTGTCAAAGCTCTTTGTACAGCATCGTCTAAATCAAGCTCCAAGGTTTCGGCAAAAACCGACTGACTGCATAATAAACTTACTGCAGCCGTAAGCACCAGCACCTTTCGGCTCTTTTTATAATTGAACATTATTTTCGTACCTCCAATCGACTGACTGGCTAGTCAGTATAAGAAAATTATATTTTTTTATAACCCAAAAGTCAAACCTTTTTTTAAAAATAACTGCGCAATCCGACATAAGTATTGTTTTTGTTGCCATTACGCACATCAGTCTGCTCACCCAGCAATGAAAGATTATCTGTCAGCTTCAACTCCCCGCCGACTTTTACTTTCGTATCGTTAAAGTCATAGACCTGACTGTACAGCTTAAAAGAATTTCCCAGTCTATAATCAAAGCCAACGCCAAATTCTCCCTGCATCGCTCCCATACTTACAGCAGCAGACCCAAAATTCTTTCCTAAGGAAAGATCGAGTTTGTTGGCATCACCAATATCATAACCGCCGATATAAACGAATGTATCCTCTTTAGGAGTAAAGGTAACTCCCAAATTGCTGCGCCAGTCACTGCCCTTGACACTGCGTGTTACATCAGCCTGCACCTTTGCCGTATCCAAAACTCCCAGCATTCTGTTAGCCTTATCACTTGCTTCTCTGGCGTTATGCAGAGTAGCTTTGATATCAGCTTCAGTCTGCGGATCTGTTGCGACCTTTTCCAATAATTCCGTGGCTTTTTCGATTCTGCCGCTGGCATTAGCAAGATTTTCAATGATTCTTGCCATATTCTGTCCAGCGCCACCCTTATTTGTCTCAACCATGATGTTTTCCATCTGGCTGGCAGCGTTATTCATTCTTACGGCCATTTCACTCATCTGCTGTACCATCAAATTTATTTCCTGCTGATTAGCTACAGCAACATCTGCCATGACCTTAGTAAAAGTGTTCATATTATTACTGATATCACGGGCATTTACAAACCCGTCACGCATCGACCGCTGTACTTCAGGATCGCCAAAAACGTTATTCAGCGCTTCTGCAATCCCCTCAACTTTTGCCAGAACTTTAGATGAAGCATTCATAAACTCATCCAGCCCTGTTCCCTGCTCACCTTCCAGCTTATCGCCGGGATGAATATATTGTCCTGTCATTTTTACAGGAGGCAGCACATCTACAAAACGCTCCCCTAAAATACCATCAGACCCCAAAGAAAAAACCGCCCCCTTAGGAATCTTGATATCTTTATTGATATCAGCCACTACATCAACACTGTCACCATTTACATTAACTTCTTTAACAGTGCCAACCTGTACGCCGGCATACCTTACTACATGTCCCGGCATCAGCCCCCCAACCTGCGGATAAGAAATCTGCAGTTTATAACCGCTGCCAGAGAAACTGAAAGCGCCTAAAAAAGTAATGATTCCTGCTAAAAGTCCGATACCGCCTAAAGTTAAAGCGCCAACTTTTACTTCGTTTGAACTCATTACTGTACCGCCTCCTCTCTGATTTCTTTACCGCGAACAAACGCGTCCACAATTTGATTATGACCATTTCTTATTTCTTCAACAGTGCCCAAAGCGACGATTTTTCCCTTATAAAGCATAGCAATCCTGTCCGCCGCATAAAAAGCTGATTCCATATCGTGAGTTACTAAAACCGATGTCACCTGCAATTGCTGCTGCGTTTTCCTGATTAAACGGCTGATATTATTTGACATGATCGGGTCCAGCCCCGCCGTGGGTTCATCATATAAAACTATTTCCGGTCTATTAGCTATAGCTCTGGCTAAACCGACTCTTTTCTTCATGCCACCTGATAACTCAGCCGGATATTGTTCTTTTGATTGAGGCAAGCCAACAAGTTCTAACATCTCATCAACGATGCCTTGAATTTCTGATTCACTTTTATCAGTATGCTGGCGCAGTCCAAAAGCAACATTTTCACCAACTGTCAAAAAATCGAATAAAGCAGAATACTGAAATACCATTCCCATCTTTTGACGCAGTTTGTTCCAGCCATCTTCATCCAGAGAACTTACCTGCTCCCCCTGAACAAAAATTTCTCCGGCAGTAGGTTGCAGCAAACCTATCATTGCGCGTAAAACAGTACTTTTACCACTGCCCGACGGACCTAAAACGGCGAGAGTCTCCCCTTGTCTGATATCCAGATCAATATTATTTATAACCACATTTTCACCAAAAGTAATATTTAATTTTTTAAAACTGATAATCGGTTCTGCCACAGGCAGTACCTCCTTTAAACATACAATAAAATTGACAAAAAGTAGTTAGTTATAAATATAAGGACTATAGATAAAACAACTGAACCAGTCGTAGCGATACCAACACCTTCAGCACCCTGTTTGGCACCCAGCCCTTTATAACAGGCTACAATAGCAATAATACCGCCAAAAACAGCACTTTTAAGCATACCGCCAACCATATCAAATGGCTCAGCAAACATTTTTATAGAATTTATATAAGTAAAAGTACTAATTCCGGCATAATAATGAGAAACCAGCCAACCGCCAATATTACCAATTGTATTAGCAAAAACAATCAGCACCGGCATCATTAAAACAATTGCCAAAAATCTTGGCACAACCAGATAAGTTGTAGGATTTGTAGCCATTACTTTCAATGCATCGATTTGCTCTGTTACTTTCATCGTGCCGATTTCCGCAGCAATGGCTGCACCAATACGACCAGCAACGACAACACCTGTCAAGACCGGTACCAGTTCGCGCCCCATCGCAATGGCTACAATACCGCCAACTGAGGAAGAAGCACCAAAACGTACAAATTCCTTCGCTGTCTGTACAGAAAAAACCATACCTGTAAAAAGTATCGTCATCATAACTATCGGCAGTGAATCAGCTCCCAGCTTCGCCATTTGTCTGACGGTTTCCTTCCCGTCAGCCTTGCTGATACGCTTAAGAGTATCCGTAAAGAGCAGCATCATCCGACCGGCATTAGCACAGCCTTCAAGCATAATCTTGCCTATGTCGTTACATATAGTCTGCAGCATTACGAAAGCTCCTTTCTCTCACAAATAAAACAATAATTGTCTATAATTCAATTTTTTACTTCAAATTCCCTGCTTTTAAATATACTTTATTTTTATGGCTTTTTTATGGCTTCTGTCAACAAATTATTTTACTACATCAATAACAATATCTGTTGTACCGTCAACAATAAAATTCATTGTAGTTTTTTGTTTCATCGGACTGCCCTCAAGCATAGACGCAAATCCGCCACCCGACTGCATTGCTGCGTTAGGTGCGCCCTGGCCGGCGGCAATATCCACAATAAGATCATTATTCTGATCAGCTTCGTTGATGCTTTTTATAAAATCATTTAAAGTTTTACGATTATCCTTCTGCTGTGCCGGCACACCCTCTTCACGCTGTTTCCTCAGCAGATTCTGAATCCATGCCAGTGAGCTGCCGCCGCGGACAGTCAGAGGCAATTTACCTTCCCGCTGCTCTTTCGGTATCTTAAACAGTACGGTCTTCGTAACTTTTGGCGCCCTGTAAGGCTGCAGCTGCACATCAATATGGACAGTATCCCCAGGTGCAGCCTCTTTTTCCCTTACTGCAGCACTGATAATCTCGGCTACTTCTGCTTTATCATCAAGAACAATATTGATATTGACTCCGTAAATATCAACTTTTTCAAATTTATTTTGTGTTAAAATCGTTCCTGCTTCCACCAATTCCTGATTGATCAGTTTGCCGATTCCTGCCGCTGCATAATACATATTTTCCCGCTGAACATTGATCGGCCCGCTGATATCACCTCTGCCATCAATACGGAAAGAAAATCTTGCTGTGCCGCCGCCTTCACGATCCATAGTTTTAGCAACAGTATTATAAGCTACTGCATCCAGCATTGCCGGCAGCAAAACTTCATCATCTATAACTTCCACACGTGAGCTATTATTGATGCCTCTGGCTCCATCAGTAACAGAAACATACACTGGTACAACAGGCGGACCCTGACCGATCTTACCTGCAATTCCAGCACTGCGGTCCTGAGTGATAGTACCAATAGTTTCACCTATATTACCAACTTTATAAGCTGATTCCAAATTGGGCAGAGAAGCTAAAATCCAGGCCTTATTCATAAAATAACAGGAATCACCGCGCTGCATAAAAGGATGGCCAAATGCCAAAATTTCACCGTCATCGCCAACCCAGGTAACTGTTCCCAACGCCCCTAACTGGATATCACCACGCATTAAAGAAACACCTACAGCACTTCCTGGCTGTAAAGGCTGCGTGCTCGAAAAAGAGCCGCTGCCGCCGACACCTGTTGCTTTCAGTCCAAACGGTTCCAGCTTTTCACTCAAATAACGTACACCTGACTCTGTAAAACCGCCTGCCATCAAAGGTGTATTTTTCGGTAAAAATTCTGACGGACGCGGTGCCGGTTCATTTAAAAGATCCAGCATCCTGCCTATAGGCGTTAAAAAGCAATACTTGGGATCGGTAAAAGCTTTACCGAATGCCACCGCGCCGGCAAGTCTGCCATTAATATAGACTGGACTCCCGCTCATGCCCTGAGCAATACCACCACTGCGATCAATAACATCACCACTGGCTTTAATCAAAATATTATGCCCCATAGCATCGTTACCAATGACACCTAAAACTTCTATATTAAATTCTTCGATAGTGTCTCCTTCTATGACGGTCTTCGCAATACCGCGCATACCCGGAACAATATCCTCTACCGGCATCAGCGGCACATTTGCACAAACCAGCGCACTGCTGAGACACCAGATTATTAAGCTTAAAATAAATATCTGTTTTTTCATAACTCTCCATAATAGTGCAAAACCGGCGTGAGCAGAGCAGCACGCCGGTTTCAATTTTGTTCTTAATTAGCCGCTACACGCACCACAGTTTGTCCGTTGCTGATATTATCGCCCGGTTTAACCAAAACAGCAGTTACTTTTCCGGCAATATTAGCTCTGGCTGCAGGAGCAGGACCGGCAATAGTTTTGACTTTAACCAATACCTGACCTTCACTGACCTGCATTCCTACAGCAGCCAGCCCATCTGCCAAAACAACGCCATTCAAAGTAGTTTTCTGATCTACAGAAGTATCTGCGAATGCCAAAGTATAAGCTCCGCCTAAAATGCAAAGTACCGTCAGCACTGCAATAACTTTCCAGTTAATTTTTTTCATTTTTCTCACTCCTTCCAAGAGGAAGCATCGGGATTTCTGCATATCTCCCTATATTGTATTATACTATTCTAATTTAGCTTTGACAAGTCAGTTCTTCTTAGAGAATAAGCCTAAGCCTACACTGACAGCCCGTTCGTTTCCGTCAGAAGGATTATTTAAAATCTTATTATTGAGTACCATTTCACTGGACCCGCCGCCATCAAAATTAAGTGCTGATACCGCCCCTAGTTTAATCATATAACGAGCAACTTCATCTAACGTCATCCCCACAGAATTAGTACGGCGTCCGTCTGCTACCAATATCACCACAGTACCGTCTTTTTTTACCCCAATAGCGGTTCTTGGAGCTCTGCCATAGGCAATATCTCCGGCAATCTGCTCACTGACAGAACGCACATTTCGTTTGCCGTCTTCTACCAGCATCGGACCTGCACCCAAAACCACTTCAGCTTTATCAGCAACAGTATCCCCTAATGTTTGCTGAACACTGGCTCTATCGCCAATCTGCAGCTGTTCCAGTATTTTGGCATTAGTTCCATGCGCGGAAACTATCACACTGTTTTTGTCTATGCGCAGGTTCCCTGCTTTACTGATTTCAGCGACCTTACCATCTTTAATACGTACCTCACAGCCAAAACTATTTGTTCGTGTCGACGGGCCAAAATAATGTGTATAAATGACGACATCCTCCGCAATACGTTCCCTGTTGATCCCTTTAACATGCAGTTTTACGCCCAATGCCGGCAGCATAACACTACCGTTATAAGCCAGATCTTTCATAATTTGCGGTTTGCCGTCAGCAATAACAAACGCACTGCGGGCCTTATCCTCCATACCAAGCCACTCGCCGTCGATTTTTAGATTACCAATAATCCAGCCGCTGGTATCGAAATATGAAGCATTGACAGCTGCTTTCGCCCCTAAAGTATTAACGGCTTTCAGCAGCCTTCCACGTCCGTTCCTGTCTATAGCTCCCGAAAACGGCAGTATTTTATAATCACTATTCGGTGCTACTTCCAAAATATGCATCTGAATCGGCAGACCTTCCATATCATCCTGCCAGAAGGTATATTGCAATCCTTTGCCCTGGTTCACTGTGTTTTTAGTCACCAGGATACGGTAAATATCTAAAACAATACGGTTTGGCTGCTGCAATGCAAATACTTTATACTGCTGCTCTTTATTAAGAGACACAACCAATTTAGACGCCTTACGTCCGTCTTTTTTCAAAACCACGCTTTTAATGATTGGGTCTTTGACCTTTTCACTCATTTCTTTAGCAACAGCTGCATCAATATTCACTACTATTGATGAACCCTGTTTCTCATCCTTGTACTTAACTTTTTCATCAGTATCAAGTACAATCCTTACCCGTGTAGGGCTGCTGCTGTAACGCATTTTATTTACTGTCGCCGCCCAGGCCTGAACAGGAAGCAAAATCAAAAGTGCCGTTAATATTATTTTTAAAAAATATTTTGTCTGCAACATTCTATCGAACCTCCTAAAAAATAATACACAGCCGCAAGGACTGTGTATTAGCACTTACAAACTACCGTTACCAACAATAGAACCGGGACGCAGTTTATTCAAATCGATTAAAGCCTTACCTGTCCCCAAAGCGACGCAGTCAAGCGGTTGTTCAGCGACATAAGTATCAATACCGGTTTCGTCCTTCAATACTTGGGAAATACCATCCAACAGCGCACCGCCGCCAGTCAGATAAATCCCCTTGTCAACTATATCCGCTGATAATTCAGGCGGACATTTTTCCAAAACTGATCTTACTGATGCAACCAGTGATGCAACAGACTCTCTCAAAGCCTTACGACCATCCTCAGACGTGACTTTGATAGTAGTCGGCAGTCCAGTCACCAGATCACGTCCGCGAACCTCCTGCTCTACCTGCCTTCCTTCAGTATGCACCGTCGCCACATTAATTTTTATCTCCTCTGCTGTACGCTCACCAATCAAAACATTATGAATGCGTTTGACATGCCTGATAATAGCTTCGTCAAAAGCATCGCCGCCAATCCGCAAGGAGGCGTCAACAACAACCCCACCCAAGCTTAATACGGCAATATCAGTAGTTCCGCCGCCGATATCGACAACCATACTGCCAGCTGCAGCTGCAATATCCAAACCTGCTCCAAGAGCTGCTGCTAGAGGCTCTTCTATCAAATATGTTTTCGAAGCCCCAGCCTGCATCGTAGCTTCTAAAACAGCACGTTTCTCAACTGAAGTTACCCCGGTAGGGATACATACCATAATACGCGGTTTACTGAAAAAACTTTTACCTGCAACTTTATTAACTACGTATTCCAGCATTTTTTGGGTAATTGTATAGTTGGCAATAACGCCTTCTTTCAAAGGACGAATGGCAACAATATTGCCGGGCGTACGTCCAATCATCTGGCGCGCCTCTTCACCTACGGCTAAAATCTTATTTTTGTCTTTATCAATTGCCACAACAGAAGGCTCATTCAAAACGATCCCCTTACCTTTGATAAAAACCAAAATATTGGCAGTCCCCAAATCAATACCTATATCAACACTATTAAAAAACATTTTTTCACCCGCTTTTAATCATTCCCGCCAACACGTTTAATATCAGCGCCTAATCCCTGAAGTTTAGCTACTATTTCTTCATAACCGCGATCGATATGATAAATATCACAAATCTCGGTTGTCCCTTCAGCAACCAACCCAGCTAAAATCATTGCTGCCCCTGCACGTAGATCCGTTGCCCGCACCTGACAGCCTGTAAGCTTTGCCGGACCATCAACAACTGCACTGCGACCTTCGGCAGTAATACTTGCTCCCATACGGTTTAATTCCACCACGTGCATAAATCTATTTTCAAATACTGTTTCAGTGACTTTGCTGCGACCTTCGGCGATCGCCATCATTGCCATCATCTGTGCCTGCATATCTGTAGGGAAACCAGGATAAGGCAAGGTTTTTATGTCAATAGCCTTAAGCTTTTCTCCACCTACCACACGTACTCTGTCGACATCTTCTTCAACTGTTACGCCGGCTTCACGCAATTTGGCAATCAAAGGTTTCTGATGTTCTGTAAGAACATTCTCTACAACGATATCTCCGCCAGTCATAGCAGCAGCAATCATATATGTTCCAGCTTCAATACGATCAGGAATTACTGTATGATCAGCACCGTGAAGCTCTTTTACTCCTTCAATGCGGATAACATTCGTGCCTGCGCCACGGATCTTTGCTCCCATTTGATTCAGGTAGTTAGCCAGATCTACTATTTCAGGCTCTTCCGCAGGATTTTCCAATATAGTAGTTCCTTCTGCCAAAGCGGCCGCCATCATCACATTTTCCGTAGCACCAACACTGGGGAAATCAAAGTAAATAGTAGTTCCAACTAACCCATTCGGCGCCGTAGCTTCAATATAGCCATGTCCCTGTTCTATTTTTACGCCAAGAGCTTCAAAACCTTTTAAATGAAGATCAATCGGACGTGTACCAATCGCACAGCCACCAGGCTGCGAAATACGCGCCTTTCCTTTACGAGCCAACAATGGACCCATGACAAGAAATGATGCTCTCATACAGCGTACCAACTCATAAGGTGCTTCACAGGAAGTTATTTCCGTACTATCTATATTCAGTACATGTGGTTCACTGGCATCGACTTTGATACCAAGGCAATTTAAAACAGCACAAATCGTACGTACATCATCAAGAGCAGGAATCTCCTCTAAACGACTTGGGGTATTTCCCAAAATCGACGCAGCAATAATAGGCAATACAGCATTTTTTGCTCCACTAGTTTTCACAGAGCCTGTCAGACGATTACCGCCTTTGACAACTAAATTCTCCACCCAGATAGCCCCCTAAAAAATTCTATATTTATACAAAACAAGTTAATTCCATAAAATAAAACTTACTGTAATATTTTATCATTTTTGATGTACTTGTACAATGACTTTTAATGGTTTTGAAAAATTTCACATTTATCACAGTTTCTTCGCAAGTTTACAGCGTCAAAGTGTTATAATATTGATTAAAGGAGATGAAAAACTATGATAAATGCAGAAATAGAAGCTCGCGAGCTTCAGAACAAGCTTTCGCACATTTGCCCTGATGCAAAGATAGACTTCAAAATCCCTACTGCCAATGAAGCAGTGATCACAATCCATAACCCTAACGGCGGTTTGCCTATCAATATTTTCAGCAATGATTTTGATCACGAATTCAAAGTAATTTACTTCAAAACGCCACGTTTTTTCCCTTCTAATCAAGACGGGATCGATGCTTTGCTTAAAGCAATTTCTGATTATATTACAGGTAAAATTGTTTATATGGACATTATCAGTACCAGTAATAATTCATATCCTCGCGATCGTTTAGTTCCTGTAAGTGAACTTCCGGAAGCTGATCTTGATAAACTTGCCCGCCTTTGTATAAACAAGAATCTGCTTAGTGAAAGCGAACTCCGCTTTGAACTGCAAGCCGGCTCCTCTATTTGTATCAATTTTTGGGATCAAAACAAAAATTTCTGTTATAAGATGCAAAACGGAAAATTAATTAAAGAATAATTTTCAAATAAAAAACTACCAATCATTTGATTGGTAGTTTTTTATTTGCTTAATCTTTGGCGATCTGCCAGGATATTATAGTAAGTTTCTTTTTCCATAATCTCCCTGCGAATGCTTTGCTTAGCACTTTCCTCAGAACACTCAGCCAAACGTTGGCGCAGAAACGCGAGATCTTGTTTCAGATGCAGCATTTTATTTCCCGAAATATCCATAATTGGATCCGACACTTCTGATCACCTTCCTTTATCAACAGAATACTATAGAAAAGTTCTTTTAGCAAGTAAAAAACCCACTGTTTTACACAGTGGGTTTTAATTTAATTGTCGTATGCGATCAACGTCCTAATTTATTGTATGCACCCAAGCGGGCAATAGCCCTTCTCAGAGAGTACTGAGCTCGGTTAACATCCAGGTTTTCGGTCTTATTTTTCAAACGCTCTTCAGCACGTTCTTTAGCCGCTTCTGCTCTGGCTTTGTCAATATCGTCAGCCATTTCAGCAATAGTCGCCAGAATAGTGCATTTATTAGCGTTCATTTCCATAAAACCACCACAAATCGCAACATAACCTTCTGTGCCATCGGCCAGACGATATTTCATCGGCGCGATGTCCAAGCTGGCAATAACAGGAATGTGGTTAGCCTCGATGCCAATACCGCCATCATTAGTGCGGAGGCCCAGGTATACAATTTCATCGGAGCTGAAAAGCAATTTATCCGGAGTGACAATTTCTAATTGCATACAATTAGCCATTATTCAGCCTTCATAGTCTCAGCTTTAGCAACGGCATCATCAATGGTACCAACCATATAGAAAGCACCTTCCGGCAAATCATCATGTTTGCCTTCCAGGATTTCTTTGAAGCCGCGGATTGTTTCTTTCAGCGGAACATATTGACCGGGAGTACCGGTAAATTGTTCAGCAACAAAGAATGCTTGGCTGAGGAATTTTTGGATTTTACGAGCACGGGCAACAGTCAGCTTGTCGTCCTCGCTCAATTCTTCCATACCAAGAATTGCGATAATATCCTGCAATTCTTTGTAACGTTGCAAAATAGCTTGTACGCCACGAGCTACATTATAATGCTCTTCACCGATAACCAGCGGATCAAGGATACGGCTGGTGGAGTCAAGCGGGTCAACTGCCGGATAAATACCAAGCTCTGCAATTTGACGGGAAAGTACAGTGGTAGCGTCCAAATGAGCGAATGTTCCTGCAGGAGCAGGGTCAGTCAAGTCATCCGCAGGCACATATACAGCCTGTACAGAGGTAATAGATCCAGTCTTAGTGGAAGTAATACGTTCTTGCAAAGCACCGATGTCATTAGCTAAAGTAGGCTGATAACCTACTGCAGACGGCATACGGCCAAGCAATGCGGATACTTCGGAACCAGCCTGGATAAAGCGGAAAATGTTATCAACAAAGAGCAGTACGTCCTGACCGCCAACATCACGGAAATATTCCGCCATAGTCAAACCGGTCAAGCCTACACGCATACGAGCTCCAGGAGGCTCGTTCATCTGACCGTAAACAAGAGCGGTCTTATCGATAACTCCTGATTCTTTCATTTCGCACCACAAGTCGTTGCCTTCACGTGTACGTTCACCAACGCCTGCAAATACGGAATAACCACCATGAGCGGTAGCGATATTATGAATGAGCTCCATGATAATAACTGTTTTACCAACACCTGCGCCGCCAAACAGACCGATCTTACCGCCAAGTGCATACGGAGCGATCAAGTCAACGACTTTAATGCCGGTTTCTAAAATTTTAGTTGTTGTAGCTTGTTGGTCGAAAGTCGGAGCCGGTCTATGGATAGGCCAGTAGTCGGCAGCATCAACTTTTCTCTCGTCGTGGTCAACAGTTTCACCCAATACGTTAAATATGCGGCCCAAAGTACCAGGACCAACCGGAACACTGATTGGTGCACCGGTATCAACAGCTTCCATTCCACGAACAAGACCATCGGTAGAACTCATTGCAACCGCACGGACTACATTGTAGCCGATATGCTGCATAACTTCACAGGTAAGGTGAATTTTCACTTTACCATCGTCAGTTGTACCATCGATTTTGATAGCGTTCAGGATTGCAGGCATACTTTTCGGAGGGAATTCAATGTCAACAACAGGGCCAACAACTTGTACTATTCTACCAGTATTCAAGGTTTTAGCCTCCCTACGAATTATTCTTATTGTTGTTTCAATGCTTCGGCGCCGCCGCAGATTTCGCTGAGCTCACGGGTAATAAGTGCCTGACGTGCCTTATTATAAGACAGTTCCAGATTCTTAACCAGCTTGCCGGCATTATCCGTAGCAGAAGACATCGCGGTCATTCTAGCGCCCAATTCACTGGCAGCAGATTGTACCAGTGCGGCATAAACAATAGTTTCAAGATAACGCGGTGCCAAAACCTTCAAAATTTCTTCAGCTTCGGGTAAGAAAAGGTATTCGACACTTTTCTTAGTTACACCGGTTTCTTTTTCCGGTGGTTCTACCGGAAGGATGATATCGCTTGTCGGAATTTGCGACAGAGCGGTTTTAAATAAAGTGAAAACAATATGCAATTCATCAAACTGCATATCACCGAAACGTTCAGCCGCATCGGTAGCGATAGCCACAGCATCATTGTAACTGGGTTTATCAGAGAAGCCAAGATGCGAAGAAATAACATTATAACCACGACGCGTAAAGAAATCTCTTGCTCTGCGTCCACTGGTGATAATAACTACGTCTCCTTCAATTTCAGAAATCTCGGCAACTGCCTTTTTTAAAGCATTACTGCTATAAGCACCGGCAAGACCTTTATCAGAACATACAACCAAATAGCCGATTTTTTTGACTTCGCGTTTTTGCAGCAAAGGATGCTTTTTGGCGTCTAATCCGGCCACCATGCCCTTATCACAAACAATATTAGCCAATACTTCTTTGATCTTCAAAGCATATGGGCGGCTGGAGCCTGCTTTTTCCTGCGCTTTACGCAATCGGGCGGCAGCAACCATTTTCATAGCTTTAGTGATCTGACCAATATTTTTGATGCCTTTCATGTGGCGATGAATCTCGCGTGCAGTAGCCATCAGTCAATCACCTACCTTCACTGACAATAAAGGTATCCTTGAACTCAACGATCGCTTTTTTCAAAGCTGCTTCATTTTCGTCGGTGATTTTCTTTTCGTCACGGATGGAAGCACCAATTTCAGGATGGTTCGCATCCATGAAATCAAGGAATTCACTTTCCATGCGAGTGATGTCTTTTACTGCAACATCATCTAAATAACCTTTAGTACCGAGGTAGATAGCCATAACTTGTTTTTCTACCGGCAACGGCACATACTGGCCTTGCTTCAGTATTTCAGTCAAACGTTGGCCGCGATCCAGCTGAGCTTTGGTAGCTTTATCAAGATCGGAAGCAAACTGAGCGAACGCTGCAAGCTCACGATATTGTGCCAAGTCCAAACGCAGAGTACCTGCGACGGATTTCATTGCTTTGATTTGAGCCGCGCCGCCTACACGGGATACGGACAAACCTGAGTTAATTGCCGGACGGATACCGGAATAGAATAATTCAGATTCCAGGAAGATCTGACCGTCAGTAATAGAAATTACGTTAGTAGGAATAAAGCCGCCAACGTCACCAGCCAGTGTTTCGATGATAGGCAATGCGGTGATAGAACCATTTCCAAGTTCTTTATTCAATTTAGCAGCACGTTCCAACAAACGGGAATGCAAGTAGAATACATCACCGGGATATGCTTCACGTCCTGGAGGACGGCGGAGCAGCAGGGACATAGCACGATAAGCAACAGCATGTTTAGACAAATCGTCATATACACAAAGTACATCTTTGCCCTGATCCATAAAGTATTCTGCCATTGTTACACCAGCATAAGGAGCCAGATACTGCAAAGGAGCAGAATCAGCAGCAGTAGCTGCAACGATGATAGTATAATCCATAGCCCCATGTTGTTCCAAAGTACGAACGATACGTGCTACGTTGGAAGCCTTTTGTCCGATAGCTACATAAATGCAGATAACACCGAGGCCTTTTTGGTTAATAATAGTATCAATAGCAACAGCAGTTTTGCCTGTGCCACGGTCACCGATAATAAGTTCGCGCTGACCACGTCCGATAGGGACGAGAGCATCGATACATTTGATACCAGTTTGCAGCGGAGTATCAACAGATTCACGATCCGCAATACCATGAGCAGGAGATTCAACAGGGCGTTTTTCTGCATAAGCTATCTCGCCCTTGCCATCGATAGGAGCACCAATAGCACTGACAACACGACCCAGCAAAGCTTCGCCTACAGGAACATCCATGATATTGCCGGTACGGCGAACCAAATCGCCTTCTTTAATGAGGGTTTCGCCACCCATTAAAACGATACCAACAGAGTCAGGATTCAGATTCAGTACCATACCGGAAACATTATTCGGCAATTCAACCAATTCGCCGGCCATAGCGTTTTTCATACCGATAACGGTAGCGATGCCGTCACCGATTTTTTCAACTATACCGACCTCTTCTAAGTTAACATCCACATTGTAATTCTCCAGCTTTTCGCTGAGAGCATCAGTCATTGCTTCTGGTTTTTCCAAAGCATAGTCATGAACGTCAATACCATTCATAACAACTTCCATTTTCTTCAGTTTACGAAGTGCGGAAGCATCATATACTTTGTCGCCAATTTGAACGATGATACCACCGAGAATAGAAGGATCAACATTTTTATTAAGGAAAATGTCGCGGCCTAACTTTTCGGTAAGAATTGCAGAAATGGATTGATACTCATCTACAGTTAATTTTTTAGCTGTAGTAACTTTTACATCTAAGAGTTCTTTAATAGAACCAAGATCAATTTTGAAGTCGGACAATTCTTGCTTAATTAAAGCAATATTTTCTTCACTCTTCATAATTGTACCAATCACCTCCGTATACCGGCTCTCATTATTACCGCCTTTCGCTAAAGGGCGGTGTTAATTTCGTCCGGCCTATTGAGCAACAAGCAAATTATTGTTTCAATACAGCATCAACAATATCGCCTGCTAATTTTTTGTCTTCTTCAGAGCCTAATTTTTGTTCAACAATCTTGCTGGCAGCAACCAGGCTAAGATTGATAACATGGGCGCGAATTTCGCTGAGAGCCTGCTTTTTCTCAAGAGCAATAGCTTCTTTAGCAGTTTTCACAATTTGATCTTGTTCTGCTTTAGTATCAGCAAGAATCTTATCGTGCGCAGTTTGCGCTGTTTTACGCGCATTGTCGATAATGGCTTGAGCTTCTTGACGTGCAGCAGCTAATTTAGCAGCATATTCTGCTTTAATGCTTTCAGCATCAGTTTTAGCAGTTTCAGCAGCAGCTAAATCGCCGGCAATTTTATTCTTGCGGTCATCCATGATCTTCATCAGGGGTTTATAAGCAAATTTCGCAAGAATGAAAACGAGAATCAAAAAGTTCAGGACCTGCGCAATAAGTGTAGCGTTAAAATTAACCAATTATAGCACGCTCCTTTTCTGGTTTTCCATTACGAAATTATTTAATGAAGGGGTTAGCAAATACGAGAACGATAGCGATAACGTAGCACAAGATAGGCATGGATTCAACCAAACCTACACAAATCAGCATAGTAGTCATCAATTTACCGGATTCTTCCGGTTGACGAGCCATAGATTCGATAGTTCTGCCGCAGAGGTGACCGTTACCAGTACCAGCGCCATTTGCAGCGCCTAAACAAACAAGACCCGCGCCGATTAAAGATGCAGCGGTAATGATTGCGTTTTCAGTCATTTCATTCATCCTTTCAAAATAAGAAAAATTTTAGAGTTGATTAATGCTTAATGCTCATCATGAAATGCGATGGCAAAGCTGCTTAAAGCAAGCATCGTAAAAATAAAGGCCTGCAAGAAGCCGATAAACAAACTGAACATTACCCAAAGCTCCGGGATGACCCACGGAGTCAGTTGATACAAAACGATCAACAGAATTTCGCCTGCCAGGATATTACCAAATAGACGAAGGGCCATGGTCAGCGGCTTTGTGATAGCATCAAGAAGGTGGATCGGTAAAAAGCCTGGTTTAGGACTGATAAAATGTTTAAAATGTCCTATTCCCTGCTGATGCACACCAACTGCATATCCGCCAAAGGCTACCATTAAAGAAAGCGCAAAAACAGTGTTGATATCATTGGTCGGGGAAGTCCAATGTACACCGATTTGCGGCAGCATACCAAGTTCATTGCCAATGAAAATGAACATGAACAAGGTGATCATAAACGGCGCCATATACTTGCGTCCCTTCATCCCCAAAGTCTCTTCCATCAATCCGTTTAGGAAATCAATAAAAAACTCCATTCCGTTTTGCAAGCCACTTGGAACCAGCTTCGGATTTCTAGAAGCAATAAAGAACAGTAGAAACACGATCGCCATTGTAATCCATGTCATATACATGGTTTGCATATGTATTACAACTCCTGGCGCCCATTCCTGCGCAAAATAATGAATTATCTCATTTGCGTTCTCAGCTTCTTTAGCCATAGCAGCTGCTTCTGTTCCCATTCTCTCACACTCCTTTCTTCACGCCCTGCTTTTTATTGAGCTGGTACGCGATAAATATTAGATTAAATATTAAAAATATATGTATCAGCAGAAACCCCATGCATACACCAAAAACATGGTATTTCAACTTTAACATCACAATAACTAAAGCACCGGCTGTTATTCTTCTGACCCAACGAAAGCGCTTCATGGTTTTAAGCGCCGCTTCTGGCTCTCCCTGCGGCAGTGAACGCTGAATCCCCACAAACATAATCAACGTATCCAATAGCCCAACTGCACCGCCTAAAGCAAGCCCGGAAGCCAGCTCCTGATAACCCGCCATTTTCACGGCAAGAGCTACTGCAAAAGATGCAATAGCCAATCTTGTCAGAACTTTTTTATACCCCATTGTTACTAAAGGGGTGAAGTCAATCATTTTCATCAGTTTTTACTACCTCATAAAACTGTCCGGCTTCAACTAAATATAAAAACAAAATAGGCATTTTGGAAAAAATCAAGAATAAATCATAATAATTTTAATATTTTTCACAATTTTTGTCTATCTTAATTAGGACTGAATTCAGATAAAATTTTGATGTCATAACCATTTTCATGCAAAATCTTTCTGATGATCCGCTCGCAGGCCCTGCCATCACCATACGGATTAGCAGCTTCAGCCATACTTTGATAATATTTACTATCATCCAACAACAGACTTGTTTCTCTCAATACATCATCATAAGCAGTGCCAACAAGCTTTACAGTACCTGCATCAACCGCTTCAGGACGCTCCGTAGTATCACGAAGAACCAATACAGGTTTGCCAAGGGCAGGAGCTTCTTCCTGAATCCCCCCGCTGTCAGTCAGCACAATATCTACCTTCGCCATCAAATTGGCAAAAGGTTCATAATCCAATGGCTCAATCAAATGCACCTGCGCAAGCTTACCCAATTCTTCATTAACAATTTCTCTTACTTTAGGATTTTTATGGACCGGAAAAATTGCTTCAACATCAGGATGATTTTCTAAAACCTTTCGCAGAGCCTGATAAACATGCCGCATCGGTTCACCTAAATTTTCGCGGCGGTGCGTTGTAACTAAAATCAGGCGTTTTCCTCCTGCAAGAGCTTTCTGCAATCCAGAGTCCGTAAAACGGTAATCAGCTTTAACTGTAGTCTGCAACGCATCAATTACCGTATTACCAGTCACTACGATTGCCGCCGGATCAATATTTTCTTTCAGCAAATTATTCTTACTGGTAGAGGTAGGAGCAAAATGTATATCAGCAATGGCTCCGGTAAGTTTACGATTCATTTCTTCAGGATACGGAGAAAATTTGTTTCCTGTCCGCAGTCCGGCTTCTACATGCCCCACTGGAATCTGGGCATAAAAAGATGCCAAAGCCCCGACAAAGGTCGTAGTTGTATCACCATGCACCAGCACCATATCAGGCTGTGCCTCTGCCAATACGTCCTTTAATCCTGCCAAAGCCCGGCCAGTAACGTCATATAAAGTTTGTCCAGCGGTCATGATATTCAAATCATAATCCGGCTTTATTTCAAATAACTGCAGCACTTGGTCCAACATTTCGCGGTGCTGCGCCGTCACAGCTACGATTGGTTCAATAAAATCAGGGTATTTCTGCATTTCCAAAACTAACGGACACATTTTGATTGCTTCCGGACGCGTACCGAAAACTGTCATTAGCTTGATTTTTTTCACGACTTCGTCTCCCAACTATTCAATACGGTATGCAATGGATTACCAAATCAGCTTACTGAGATTAATAATTAACGATCGTTCAAAATACCTATCTTTTTCGCACCGAAAACTACGGCTGTAATAATAAGCGCTATAATTATTGCCGCATAATAACCGCCAACCTCGGTCAGCAATACTGCAGCAATACCAAGTATAGCACTGATGATATACATCAGTAAAACAGCCTGACGCTGCGTCATTCCCATTGCCAGCAGTCGATGGTGCAGGTGTCCTTTATCCGGCTGGAAAATTGGTCTGCCATTCGTGTAGCGACGTACAATAGCAAACGCAGTATCCATAATCGGCAAACCTAAAGCTATGGCTGGCACAATCAAAGCTATTGTAGCCGCACTTTTAACAGCGCCAAAAATAGAAATAGCCGCTAACATATAGCCGATAAACATACTGCCGGTATCACCCATAAAAATTGTTGCCGGATTAAAATTATAACGCATAAAACCTACAATACCGCCAGCCAAGGCAGCTGTAATTACAGCAACAGGATAAAATCCCTGCTGAATAGCTACCAGAATTACAGTTATTGATGCGATACCAGCGACTCCGGCTGCCAATCCATCCAAACCATCCATCAGATTGACAACATTGGTAAAACTGATTACCCAAAAGATCGTAAACGGTATCGACAGATACTCCAGATAAAAATACCCACCCCAGGGATTATTAAGCCATTCGATACGAATGTCAAACAACACCAATACGGCTGCGGCAGCAATCTGCCCCAGCAGCTTAACCTTTGCCGGCAGCTGATAAACATCATCAATAATGCCGACTATCAGAATCACCGTACCGCCAAGCAAAAGCGCCATTACATCCTTAGACAAATGCATGCTGCATAAAACAGCTACTACAAACCCAAGATAAATGGCCAGACCACCCAATCGCGGCATGATGCCTTTATGAACTTTTCTTCCGTCAGGCTTATCTAATGCACCTATACGAAAAGCCAATTTTTTGACATAAGGTGTCAAAAGCCAACTGGTAAAAAGAGCTATCACAAAAGCTAAAATATACACTTGCAATTATTCACCTCATAGCGTTCAAAGCCGCTTATTTATACCTAAAAATTCTACATTCTTCTTATAAAGGTCATTCTTGTGTAATAGTATATCAAAAAAATACCATTTTGAACATTTTTTCTTTGATTTTTTTGTTGCGAAAGCAACATTTTCAGGAAAAAATAAATACAGCAACTGCCAATGCCTTTAAAAAGCACTGCAATGCTGTATTTATTTTAATCTTCATCGTGCAGTATCGTTACCTTCATATTGGCAGCTTTCAACATCTCCTCAGCCAATTTATCAGGATAAGGATTTGCATAAACAATCCGCTCAATACCAGCATTGATCAATATTTTAGTACAGACAACACACGGCTGATGAGTACAATACAACGTACCTCCGTTAACGGATACGCCATGATAAGCGGCCTGAACAACGGCATTCTGCTCAGCATGGATACCGCGGCATAATTCATGCATTTGTCCGGAGGGTACTTTCAATTGTTCACGCAGGCAACCTGTCACTGAGCAATGCTCAAGTTTAGAAGGCGTACCGTTATAACCGGTAGCCACTATCTGTCTGTTCTTGACGATAACAGCACCGACGCTGCGACGCAGGCAAGTGGAGCGCTTGCTTACTACCTGGGCTATCTCCATAAAATAATTGTCCCAGTCAGGTCTGTTATCATACATCAATGTGTACCAAAAATACGATCACCGGCATCGCCAAGTCCGGGAACGATATAACCATGTTCATTAAGTTTTTCATCTAAGGCGGCAGTATAAACTGGCACATCAGGATGCTCATCATTCATAACCTTTACTCCTTCAGGAGCTGCCACCAAACACATAAAACGAATATTTTTTAAACCGCGCGCCTTCAGCATCGAAATCGCAGCAGCAGCGCTGCCTCCGGTTGCCAGCATCGGATCAACCACAATCGTCACGCCATCTTTATTATCAGGAAGTTTGCAGTAATATTCAATCGGCTTTAAAGTTTCTTCATCACGATATAAACCAATAAAACCTACCCGTGCATCAGGAATCATCTTCAATACGCCTGTCAGCAATCCTAAACCAGCTCTTAAAATAGGCACAACAAAAATATCGCCGGCTACTTTATACCCTGTAGTTTTAGCTACCGGAGTGGCAACTTCAACTTCCTGCAACGGCAGATTCCTAGCCACTTCATAAGTCATAAGCATTGCTATTTCATCCAGACATTCACGAAAATCACGTGAAGAAGTATGTTCCGCACGCATTTTAGTAATTTTTTGTTTAATAAGCGGATGATCTACAACTGTAACTTGCATCATTAAAATCTCCTTCCTGAATTTAGAAGCCGGGATACATAGGATATTTAGCACATAAACCCGCTACCCTAGCTGCCGCTTCCTTATGTTTTTCCTCATTTTCAGGATTATTCAAAACTAAACCAATGATTGCGGCGACCTCACGCATATCCTCCTGTTTAAAACCGCGTGTAGTGACGGCAGCAGTACCCAACCTGATACCACTTGTAACAAAAGGACTTTCAGGATCAAACGGAATCGTATTCTTATTGCAGGTTACACCAACCTCATCTAATAAATGTTCTGCTATCTTACCAGTCAGCTTCTGACCGCGTACATCAACCAGAATCAGATGATTATCAGTACCTCCTGAAACAATACGGAAGCCTTCTTCCTGCAAAGCTTCCGCGAATACTCTGCAATTATCAAGAATATTCTGCTGATATACTTTAAATTCAGGTTTTAACGCTTCACCAAAAGCAACTGCCTTGGCAGCAATAATATGCATCAAAGGACCACCCTGAATACCAGGGAATATTGCCTTATCAATAGCTTTAGCATACTGTTCCTTACACATAATCAGGCCGCCGCGCGGACCGCGCAGTGTTTTGTGTGTAGTTGTCGTAACGATATCCGCATAAGGCACAGGGCTGGGATGTAAACCAGCGGCTACAAGTCCGGCAATATGCGCAATATCAACCATCAGTAAAGCACCGACACTATGCGCTATCTCTGACATACGTTTAAAATCTATGATTCGGGAATAGGCGCTGGCACCAGCAACGATAATTTTAGGTTTTGTTTCAGCAGCAGTTTGTGCCAAAGCATCGTAATCAATAGTCTCAGTATCATGATCAACACCATAAGGAACTACGTTATAATAACTGCCGGAAATATTTACTGGCGATCCATGTGATAAATGTCCACCCTGAGACAGATTCATTCCCATGATAGTATCACCTGGCTTCAGAAAGGCAAAATAAACAGCAGTATTTGCATTAGCGCCAGAATGTGGCTGTACGTTGACATGATCAGCACCGAATAGTTTCTTTGCACGTTCTATAGCCAGTATTTCCACTTTATCGACATATTCACAGCCGCCATAATACCGATGTCCGGGATACCCCTCAGCATATTTATTAGTCAGAACAGTACCCATCGCCTCCATTACTGCAGGAGAAACAAAGTTTTCGGATGCGATCAATTATATTTTATTTCTTTGCCTGCCAAGCTCCTCGCAAATAGCAGCATTAATTTCAGGATCGACAGCAGCTAATTTTTCCAGATTCATAATTACTCCCTCCAAATCAATATTTTATCTTGGGTATTTGGCACGTTCTCCACCGATTAAAGGCGGACGCGTCCATGCCGCGGTGAGCACAGCCTCGCCGATCTTAGATTCCGACAAACGTACAGGTACGGCAACTCTTTTAAGATGCATACCTATCAGCGTCTGCCCTATATCAAGGCCCGCATGAGCCGAGATTGCTTCAACTATAATGGGTTCCACAAAATTTTCATATGCTGCTGTCGCCATTGCGCCGCCTGCATGCTGTACAGGCCGCACAGTAACTTCCTGCCAGCCATACTTCTCTGCAGCATACCTTGTCGTAACCAAAGCACGGTTCAAATGTTCACAGCACTGGATCGCTAAAAAAACTCCATGCACCTCAGTCACCTTAATTAATGCGGCAAACATCGCCTCAGCAACTTTCATGGAGCCAGCAGTACCTATTTTATCACCAATCACTTCACTGGTACTGCAACCAACAACTAAAACCTGCCCTGCTTTGACCGCACCTATTTGCAACAGCTCCTGTGCCGCAGCTGTTACCTGTGCAGCTATTTCTGCAGTATGCATTACCGCATCGCCTCCAGGGCAGCTATTTTGTCAACACGACGTTCATGACGTCCACCTGCGAATTCACCCTGCAGCCAGGTATCTGTTATCATTTCTGCCAGTCCCACGCCAATAACGCGCTCACCCATACACAGCACATTTGCATTATTATGCTCACGGCTCATTTGGGCAGAAAATACATCGCCGCACAAAGCCGCTCTGATACCGTGAATTTTATTAGCAGCAATAGAAATACCAATACCAGTACCACAAACCAAAATACCCCGTTCGGCTTCGCCTGTATTAATAGCCTGACAGACTTTAGCCGCATAATCGGGATAATCTGTAGATTCTTCCGTATAAGTACCACAATCAAGCACTTCAATACCTTTAGCAGTCAGATACTCCCTGATATGATTTTTTAAATGGATCCCGCCATGATCACTGCCAACCGCGATTTTCATATAAGTCACCTCTAAATATTTTCTATACACTTTTCATGTTTTAAACAAATTAAATCATAATGTTATTTTAACATAAATTCAGGCAAAAGCGTACCGCTTTTTGAACAAAGACTTCCGTTGACTACGGTCACAATTTGATAACCTGCCGCCTTACGAAGTCTGTTCATTACTGCCAGCCCCAAACCGTCTTCACTGACACCCTCAGCAAAAATCATCTGTACATTCTGTTTATCGAAACCACGCAGCAGACTATAAAGCTTTTCTGCAAGGCTTTCAATATCCTGCCCCCACGAGCTTACTAAGATATTTTCAGTTTCAGGAATATGAACAGTAATTTTTTCACTGCATAAAACACCTGTTTTAATGCCCTGAGCGGCAGTCGCCGTCACTATAGGCAGCATATTGCTGATAGCTTCACCTTCAAATAAATACATTGCTGCCTGCGGAGCATAGTGCCTATATTTCATCCCAGGTGCTTTAGGTTTAAAATCACCCTTTCCTTCAAGCGCCGGATCAATCTCTACTGCTCCTAAAACTTCTTCCAACATTTCACGGGTAATTCCGCCAGGACGTAATATCATCGGTACTGCTGAAGTCGTATCTACTACAGTCGATTCGACACCAATACCACAACTGCCGCCGTCAATTACACCAGCTATTTTCCCCTGCATATCGTCCCAAACAGCAGAAGCGTCCGTAGGACTTGGTTTACCAGAAATATTCGCTGAAGGAGCTGCTATAGGGCGACCTGTCTCTTTGATAAGCCTTGCTGCTATAGGATGCGAAGGCATTCTTACACCTACTGTGTCTAACCCGGCACTGACCTCGTCAGGTATCAAATCAGACTTAGCTACGATCAAAGTCAGCGGTCCTGGCCAAAATGACTGCATCAATGCCCGGGCATTAGCAGTAAGTCCACTTGTCAGCGGCAAAATATCCTCTACTCTGGCAATATGTAAAATCAAAGGGTTGTCAACCGGGCGTCCTTTGGCTGCAAAAATTTTAGCCACAGCTGTACCATTCAGTCCGTCAGCACCCAGACCATACACAGTTTCCGTAGGAAAAGCAACTACTTCGCCCTGCCTTAATAAACAACCCGCTGCCTTTAAAATTTCTGTTTCATTATCAGCTTGTAAATTCCAGTAAATGGTCTGCATAATAAGTACCTTCTCTCGTCGCAAAAACCATACGTTCTATTTCTGCATAATCCTTACGCACTGCCGTTACTATTAGTCCAGCCTGGCGGCATAACTGACAAACCGACTGCGCCTGATCGATGCCAACTTCAAAAGCCAGCAACCCGTCCGGCTGAAGCCATATTTCACAGCCGGAAACGATTCTTCTATAAAAATCAAGTCCGTCAGCCCCCCCATCCAGCGCTCCAAGGGGTTCCTTCTGCACATCGGCTGCCAGACCTGCAATAGCCGCAGCCGGAATATAAGGAGGATTTGAAACAATAATATCAAATTTTTTATTACAATCAAGCTTACTGAACAGATCTGATTCAACTAACGTCAATCTTTCACCGACACCGATATTTTCGGCATTTTCGCCAGCAACAACCAATGCAGCAGCTGAAATATCGACAGCCGTACCTTTTGACTGCGGCAAAAGATCCAACAATGATACTATAATAGCACCGCTGCCTGTACCAATGTCGAGTAAATTTTCAGCACCCGCTCCCACAGCAGCCTTAGCAACACTTTCTACCAGCAATTCCGTTTCAGGCCTCGGAACCAGTACTGCAGGAGTAACTTTAAAGCTGTGCTTCATAAAAGCTTTGGTTCCTAAAATATACGCCAATGGTTCCTGGTTAGCGCGCCGCGTAACATAACTGCGATATTCAGCCAACTCAGTATCATCCAACGGTTGATCAAAATGTACATATAAAGTTATTCTTTCGCATTTTAGAACAGCACAAAGCAGTATTTCAGCATCTAAACGCGGATTTTCGATCCCTTTATTTGCGAAATACTGCTTTGTCCATTCCAAAACCCTTGTAATCGTCCATAAGGGTTTATTTTCCATATTATTTCACCTGCTGCAGCTGCTCGCTCTGTTTGGCCGTAAGGAGCGCGTCCAGTAATTCGTCCATCTCGCCGTTGAGCACAATATCAAGTTTATGCAAAGTCAGCCCGATACGATGATCGGTCACACGACCCTGCGGATAATTATAGGTACGTATACGTTCACTGCGGTCGCCTGTGCCAACCTGGCTTTTACGATCCTGAGCCGTAGCCGCCCGCTGCTCCTCCTGCGCCTTCTCCAAAATTCTGGCACGCAGAACACGCATGCATTTTTCACGATTTTTGAGCTGTGATTTTTCATCCTGGCATTGAGCTACGATACCTGTCGGTAAGTGCGTGATCCGCACTGCTGATTCGGTTTTATTGACATACTGCCCACCTGCACCGCCTGCACGATAAGTATCCACCCTTAAGTCGGCAGGATTGATTTCCACATCAACCTCTTCAGCCTCAGGCAGTACTGCCACCGTAACAGTAGAAGTATGCACACGTCCCTGTGACTCAGTTTCCGGTACTCTTTGAACCCTATGTACGCCGCTTTCGAATTTCATTCGGCCATAAACACCGTCACCACAGATCTGGAAAACAACTTCCTTAAAGCCTCCCAATTCAGTCGGGTTGGAATCCATAATTTCAATGCGCCAGCCCCTAGCTTCTGCATAACGGGTATACATCCTAAAAAGTACGCCTGCAAACAAAGCGGCTTCGTCACCGCCGGCACCGCCTCGTATCTCTACAATAACATCTTTATCATCGTTGGGATCAGATGGCAACAGTAAAACAGTTAACCGTTCTTCATATACAGCCAACTGCGGCTTCAGCTCTTTCAATTCATCATAAGCCATTTCTGTCAGTTCTCTGTCATCGCCAGCAACAATTATCTCTTCCGCATCATTTTTTGCTTTTACCAAATCACGATATTCGCGGAAAACAGTTACGATATCAGTCAGCTTAGCATGAGCTTTAGTACACTTCTGCCATTCTTTTTGATCAGCGATGATATCAGGATCACTGATCTTAGCCTCTAAATCAAGATATTTATCTTCAATTGCCTGTAATTTATCCAGCATTGTTTTCTCCTGTAGATTGCTTTTCTGCCAATTCTTCAGGCGGCAGCACAGCCTTAAGCGAAGCGATTGCCACTTCAATCTGAGAGTCGTCAGGCTCACGTGTCGTCAGCTTCTGCAGACAAAGGCCCGGAAAGATAGCTGTTCTCACCCAGGCTGAATCAATGTGCGACCCGGCATAGCGAATAATCTCATAGCTTACGCCAGCAATAACCGGCATCAGAATAATCCGTGACATAATACGTTCAAACAGATTCGGCCACCCTAAAAAGGTGAAAACGAACATACTGATCAGCATTACAATCATCAGAAAATTAGTGCCGCAGCGTGGATGCAGTGTACTGAACTGACGTACATTCGCTACTTCCAGCGGTAAACCTGCCTCATAAGTATAAATCGTCTTATGCTCAGCACCATGGTACTGAAACACTCTCTGAATATCCTTCATCGAAGAAATAGCAGTTATATATCCGAGAAAAATCAGCATCCTCAATGCGCCCTCGGCTAAATTCAAAATCATGTGGTCATGAGTCCATGCATTCAAAAAGCGCATTGACCAAGTAGGAATGATAATAAACAAAACTACAGCCAAAACAATCGAAAATGCGATCGTTATAGCCATTTCCTTACTATCAAGTTGTTCGTCGTCTTCACCGGAAACCTGTGCCGAATAAGCCAGCGCCTTCATTCCGTGATATAAAGATTCACAAAGGGCGACTACGCCGCGCAGCAATGGTTTTTTCAAAAAAGGATACTTGTCTGTAATACTGTTAGCCGGCCCAACATCAATAGCAATTTCCCCATCCGGCTGCCTTACAGCTACAGCAATTTTATCCTTTCCCCTCATCATCACGCCTTCAATAACAGCTTGTCCGCCAACATTAGGTTTCTTTTCCATGACAATATCTCCCTAAAAGTTTCGGATATAAACACAGCAGAGCTTTCGCTCTGCTGTGGGTGTAATTATTTTTCTTCTACATTGTAGCGTTTGTTGAATTTTTCAATACGGCCACGAGCAGCTAAGTTACGCTGTTGGCCGGTGAAGAACGGATGACATTTAGAGCAAACGTCAACACGCAATTCCGGATTAACGCTGCCGCTCATAAAAGAATTGCCGCATGCGCAGGTTACTTTAGCTTCACCATATTTCGGATGGATGTTTTGTTTCATTCTGATTGCACCTCACTTTACTGTCTAACTATTATATGACTATACATCATAATTCTATATTAACGCTTATAAAGTATACCATAGTACCCCTAGCTATGCAAGAACTATTTTCAGAAACTTTACTTTTACCTGCTTGCACCACAACTACGGAAGGGTTATAATAAGCGCAGCAAGCATTTCAGGATGCAGCACTCTTTTTAATGTGCACGTAAATAAACAAAGTTTGAGCTATGCAGCTCTTGATCTTTTCACTTATAAGAAAGGCAGGTTCTAAATCTTGAAAAAAACATCCTCTGAAAGCAGACTCGTCATCAGCGAGGTCATGATGCCGCATCAGGCCAATGTAGCCGGCAATATCCACGGAGGCGAGATCATCAAGCTGATGGATTCTACGGCTTATGCTACGGCACGCCGCTATGCACGTACTAATGTCGTTACAGCCAGGGTAGACGAAGTAGAATTCCACCTGCCGATTTTTATCGGCGATCTGGTTATCTGTACAGCACAGGTAGTCTATGTCGGCAATAGCTCCATGGAAATAGTCGTAATAGTAGAAGTCGAAGACCTAGAAACAGAAGGTAAAAAACGGGCTTTGACTGCATTCTTCACTATGATAGCGCTTGATAAAAAAGGCCGTCCCACCAAAGTACCAGAACTGACTCTGGAAACAGAAGAAGAAAAACGCGCCTTTGAAGAAGGACGTCTGCGCTATGAGCGCCATAAACATAAAAAATAAATCGGCCAGCGAAAATAGCAGGCGCTGCACTTGTAACCACAACAGCAGAGCCTGCTATTTTTTATTCTGTATACATCTGATTCGTCAGCAGACAAAGAAAAATATTTGAAATTATACCAAATTTATTCTTTAACAGTTTCATTTGACTCTGCTTTTTGCTTAGGCGGCTTTTTATTATATTCCTGCATTACAGCATCCATATCTCCCTGCAGCCACAACTCTAAAGCATCCGCCATTTTCCCCACTGCCTCCGCTACAAGCTCCTGTTCTTCAGCACCAAAGCGCTGTAAAACATGCTTGACCACAGCTTTATTATTATGGGCAGGATGCCCGATACCAATTTTGAAACGCGGGAATTCACCTGTTCCTAAATGTTCCTGCACGGATTTAATCCCATTATGTCCACCAGCACTTCCTTTGCGGCGAACTCTGACCTGCCCTGTCGGCAAGTCAAGATCATCCTGAACCACAGCAATATCCTGCGGATCAACATTGAAAAAGTTCGCATAGGCACCTACTGCAACACCGCTCAGATTCATATATGTCGTCGGCTTTAAAAGCAGTACTTTTTCAGGTATGCGATATTCCCCGCACAGAGCATTGCGGTCATTCTTCCAAGTATTTACACCCCAGCGGCGGGCCAGTTCATCCAGCACCATAAAGCCAATATTATGACGGGTAGCTTCGTATTCTTTTCCGATATTACCCAAACCAACAATAAGTTTCATGTCATTCTCCTTTTTGCATCAGTTCATTGACGGTAACAAAATTATACCCTTCCGCACACAGTTTGTCGATAATGACTGATACTGCCTGTATTGTTTCTTCTCTGGACGCAACGTATTTAGGACTGTCACCATCATGCAGCAGAATGATAGCCCCCGGATGCAGCTGTTCCATTATCCGGTCAACGATAACTGAAACTCCAGGGTTTGTCCAATCACGCGGTATCACTGACCAGTTAACTGCTGTCAGACCATTTTTCTGCAGTGTATCGATCACAGCCCAATCGCGAAACCCATGCGGCGGACGCATTAATGTGATTTTCTGTCCACTCAGCTTTTCCAAAATCCTCTTGCCTGCAGCAATATCTTTTTGCTGCTCCGCTAAACTCAATTTCAAAAAGTCACGATGCTTCAATGCATGTAAAGCAATCTCATGCCCCTGCGCAGCAATCTTCGCTACCAGTTCAGGATGCTTTTCAGCATTTTCAGCAACCATAAAAAAAGTCGCTTTGACCTGACGCTGCTCCAATATTTTTAGCAGTTCATCTGTATAAGGGGGATAAGGACCATCATCAAAAGTTAAAGCCACATTTTTACCGGCAGCGAAATTATGTGTTACAGTTGTACCGTAAAAACTATAATCAGGTAAAACTGCCAGTAACAGCAGTACTCCTCCAGCAAGTATAGAGACAGCCGCCAACATGGCGGCAATTCTGCGCCTGACCATACCATACCAGCCGCACCATAAAGCACCCGTACCGATAACTGTCAGCAGTCCTATTATATAAATAAGTCGCATAACCTTCTCCTAACTTATGTTAAAGAGGCTTGCCCGCAGGGACAAGCCTCTTTAAATGCTTAAATAAACTTCTTATTTTTCAAATAACTGGCTGACAGACCAGTCGTTGAAAATACGTAATACAGTTTCTGCAAGAATAGGTGCCACCGAAAGAACCTTAATTTTCGGATGTTTCTTAGCAGGAGGTAGAGGAATAGTATTAGTAACAACCAACTCTGTAATATCTGATTGCGCAATACGGCTTAAGGCCGGATCAGTAAGAACCGGATGTGTACAGCAGGCATAAATCTCTTTGGCCCCAAATTTCTTCAAAGCCCGGGCACCTTCTGTCAAAGACCCTGCTGTATCAACCATATCATCAACTAAAATAGCAGTTTTACCTTCTACAGAACCAATCAGATTCATTACTTCGGCTACGCCCGGTTCAGGACGACGCTTATCAATAATAGCCAGACCACAGTTCAGACGTTCAGCCATATTTCTGGCACGACTGACACCGCCAAGATCAGGGGAAACCACAATCATATCGTCAAGATTTTTTTCTTTGATATATTCTGCCAAAATCGGACCGCCGGGCATATGGTCAAAAGGTATATTAAAGAAGCCTTGAATCTGAGCAGCGTGCAAATCAATAGTTACGACACGGGTAATTCCTGCCGATTCCAACAGGTCAGCCATCAACTTGGCGGTAATAGGCTCACGCCCACGGGCTTTACGGTCCTGGCGTGCATAACCGTAATAAGGTATGATTGCTGTAATATGGCTGGCAGAAGCACGTTTAAAAGCATCCGCCATAATCAAAAGTTCCATAACGTTATCATTAACGGACGGGCCACAGGTAGGTTGCACGATGAAAATATCTTTGCCGCGCACGCTTTCATTTATCATTACTTGTACTTCGCCGTTATTAAAGCGGTTGATAACGGCATCGCCAACAGTAGTACCTAAATAAGCGGCGATCTCTCGTGCCAAATCAGGATTGGCATTACCGGAAAAAATTCTGAGTTTATTCTCATCTGACAACATTGTCCCATCCCTCCAAGAATGTTTAAGGTTTAGTTAATCATTAATAGTATACAACTATTAGCTACAAATCCACAAGTACTAAAAACCGTTTTTTTATGTAAAATCAGCCGTTGCGGTATTTTGCAGCCCAGCCTTCAATATTCTTCTGTTTCGCACGGGCAATACCCAAATCATCTTCCGGTACATCCTTAGTGATCGTAGATCCTGCTCCAATATAAGCTCCGGCACCAATTGTAACAGGAGCAACCATATTGCTGTTGCAGCCGACAAACGCATTATCTTCAATAATAGTGCGATGTTTTTTCTTCCCGTCATAATTTACAGTGATACATCCACAGCCAATATTGACAGAACTGCCGATATCACTGTCACCGATATAACTGAGATGCGGCAGCTTGCTGCCAGTACCAACATGAGAATTTTTTACTTCCACAAAATTGCCGATCTTCACATTATCGCCAATAACAGTATCAGGGCGCAAATGCACATAAGGACCGATCACAACGTTATCCTGTACTTCGCAGTCGTGTCCATAAACAAATTGCAGTTCCGCAGTATTCCCGATTCTGACATTTGTCAACCGAACATTAGGACCAATCTGGCAATCTTCACCGATCTTCGTAGTCCCTTCCAACCAGGTATATGGATAAATAACAGTGTCCTGACCTATTTCAACACCTTTTTCGATAAAGGTACTGGCAGGATCCATGATCGTTACACCGTCATCCATCAGTTTATTCAGAATCCGCTGACGCATAATGTTTTCTGCTTCTGCCAATTGGCGGCGAGAATTGATGCCCATGATCATATCGCTGTCAGCAGTAGCAACACCGCCGACTTTTTTACCCATTGCGTTCAATTTTGCCAGAACATCGGTCAGATAATATTCACCCTGCGCATTATCACAAGTTAAAGTAGCAAGCACCTCAAAAAGCAACGGCGCCTCTACACAATAAATTCCTGTATTGATTTCTTTGATTGCTTTTTGTTCTAAGACAGCGTCTTTTTCTTCTACAATACCCAAAACGTTGCCGTCTGCATCGCGTATAATCCGTCCATACCCTGCTGGATCGTCCATGAAAGCAGTCAATACTGTTGCTGCGGCCTGTGACGCTACATGGCCTTCATAAAACTTTTTAAGCTCTGCTGCTTCTAATAACGGCGTATCTCCGCAAATAATCATTACCGTACCGCAAAAATCTTTTAAAACAGCTTCCGTCTGCATCACTGCATGTCCAGTACCAAGCTGTTCAGCTTGCAAAGCCATCTGTGCCTGTTCGCCAACCATTGCTTCTACCAGTTCTGCTTCATGACCCACGACCACTACCTTCCGGGCAGCCCCTGCTGCATCAGCAGCATCAAGTACATGCTGCAGCATAGGTTTTCCGCCAATTTTATGTAAAACCTTCGGCAACTTGGACTTCATTCTGGTTCCTTTGCCTGCCGCTAAAATAACCGCCACTAACTCTGACATGGATAAACCTCCGCTTCTAAAATAACAACTATAATTTTTACAGTAATTCTACTCGATAACCAGCACGACGCAAAGCCGCCACCAAAATTTCCGCATGGGCGTGATCACGTGTTTCCAGATCCATTTCTACCTGTGTCTGACCAATAGGCAGGTTACGTCCAGCATGCTCATGATAAACATAAACGATATTAGCTTTATACTCTTCGATATACGAAACAAAACAACGCAATTCGCCGGGTCTGTCAGTCAGATGTGTCAACAGCTTAATACGACGCCCCGATTTTACCAAGCCGTTTTCAATAATCCTGGAAATCATATTTACATCAATATTACCACCGCTGATAACAGCCGCAGTTTTATCCGCGTGGGGAATATTACCATGCAGCATAGCTGCCAGTCCAATAGCACCGGCACCTTCGCTGATCATCTTCGCCCGCTCCATCATGAGCAGTATCGTCGCCGCAATATCATCGTCTTTAACTACAAAAATATCATCAACATATTTTTGAATCAAGTCAAAAGTGATTTTACCAGGAGATTTTACAGCAATACCATCAGCAATCGTTTGTGCTTCCGGAGTTTCTACCCACTTGCCAGCATGCTTGGATAAATACATTGCCGGGGCACCACTGGCTTGAACGCCATACACTTTGACATGCGGCGCTACAGATTTAACCGCTGTGGCAATACCCGCCAAAAGACCTCCACCGCCAATAGGAACAACTATTGACCGTATATCCGGACATTGTTCTAAAATCTCCAGGCCAATCGTTCCCTGTCCTGCAATTACCGCCGGATCATCAAAAGCATGAACTAAAGTTGCACCTGTTTCCTTCTGCAGACGTACAGCCTCTGCAGAAGCCTCATCATAAACTCCACCCTTTAAGACAACCTCAGCGCCATAACCCTTTGTAGCTTCAACTTTCGCCAGCGGCGCTCCTTCAGGCATAACAATAGTTGCTTTAATACCAGCAGCCTGAGCTCCTAACGCCACGCCCTGCGCATGATTTCCCGCCGAAGCGGCAATAACGCCATGTGCTTGCTGTTCTTTAGTTAAGGTCTGAATACAGTTTGAAGCTCCACGTACTTTAAACGATCCTGTACGCTGCATATTTTCCAACTTCAGTAGTACTTCATACCCTGCCATTTCACTAAAAATATGACTGCTTTCCAAAGGTGTTTTATGCACTACACCTGCCAATCGTTTGGAAGCAGCTTCCACATCTTTCAAAGTTACCTGATCTTTTGTCATTTTTTACATCCCCTCATAACGGACTGATATCGATCTTCCGATTTTCTGTATCAATATCCTTTAAAACAAACAAAGCCGTATAATCATCAATCATTTTCTTTTCCGGCTCCTGCGTCGCAATGAAAAATGCTTTTCCTACAACTTTGGCACCAACCTCTTCCGCCAGTTCTGCCATTCCACGTGCCGTACCGCCGGCCTTCATAAAATCATCGATCACCAAAACCCTCGCGGAACTTGGTAAAGCACGTTTCGGCAAAGCCATTGTCTGAATCTGTTTGGATGAACCGCTCACATAATTAATACTTACCGTAGAACCTTCAGTAATCTGTCCAACACGTCGGGCCATAACCACCGGAATATTAAAAGCACGAGCAACAAAAACTGCCAAAGGTATACCACGAGTTTCCACAGTCATAATGTATTCCGGCTCTAAATGCCGCAGACGCTGAGCTATAATCTCCCCCAAACGCATTACCAGCTGCGGTTTAAACAGCAGATCTGTCATATAGATCATACCGCCTGACAATATTCTTTCTGGCTCAGCCAGCTGCAAAGCCAGCTCTGTTAAAAATTCCTCATTAGCTTTTTCGGAATGACATGGAATAAAACGCACTCCTCCGGCAGCGCCAGCCAAAGTTTCAACCCTACCCAAATCATAGGCTTCCAATCCGGCACGCACAGCTAAAACATCTTCACTTAAGGTCGATTTAGCAACCTCAAATTTTTTACAAAAATAAGTAAATGAAAACAATTGATACGGATGGTCCACCAGCTGCTTTGTCAAAGCAACTACACGTTCCATACGTTTGACTCGAGCCATAGCGCCCCTCTTTTCTACTTGCTATTCTTAAAATATTTTTCCAGCAGCTGCCAGTCTTCTTCTTTATCCACATCCATACCGATCTCGGGATAATGCGAAACTACAGCTTTCCCGCTAAATCCCAACAACTCTGACGCCCGCAATTCTATATCTGACAGAGTCAACCTGTGCAGCAGGAATTTAAGCACAAAACCAAAACCTAACCAACCGCACAACTCCCAAGTTTTTTTGCGGCGGGCAAAAATATCTTTGGCTTTTATTACCCCGCCGGAAATAACATCAGCATTCAACAGCATCATATTGCCGCCGGTGAATCTACCTTCAGGTAAGGTAACATAAGTACGTTCGGCACCAGGAAAAGCTTTTACACAATCAGCTTCAGGAATCACAGGATAATAAGCATCTGCTTCCACAGCCTCAGTCTGCTTCAAAAAATCCTGCACGGCCGCAGAGGTCAGCAAAGGTATATCGTCACAAACAAATAAAATTTTACTGTTTGCAGGCAATAATGCAGCTGCAGCTGCAGCTGTTTCAGGCATTGAACTGGATTCCACGGCTACAAGTTCAGCACGCTGCGGCAATACTGCCGCCTCCCATTGACTTCCATCAGCCGCAACTATGATCCTGCCGATCTGTCCGCTTTGATCCAAAGCATCAATAATATACTCTACCATCCGCCGTCCACCTAATGGAGCCAGCGCTCTTATATTAGTTCCAACGGCTTTTTGCAGCCACGGCGTTTTCCCACCGGCCAAAATAACCGCATTATACATACAACTTAACCTCTTTCGGTTTTATTCTTTATTCTTCTTTTCATTATGACTTTCAACCATGTCTTTGAGCAAAGTATGCTCGGCATTTTCCAGATGTATACGTGCAGCATTCTGTGCTCTTTCAACATCGCGGGCAGCAATACTGTCAACGAGAGCGCGATGTTCTTCCATCGTATCCGCCAAACGACCCGGATACATCATCGAACGACCGCGGATAACTGTAATCTGCTCACGCAGGTTATTAATTATATTACGCAGTCTTTCATTACGGCTGGCCTGATATAAAACATCATGGAAAGCAATATCTACTTCAACTATTTTATCCATATTATTTTCTTCAATATGCTGGCCGATTTCTACTAAAAGCCGCTGCAATGTTTCCAATTCATCATCATTAATACGTTCTGCAGCAAGACCTGCTGCCAAAACATCCAGTGAAGTACGAATTTCATAAACCTCATTGATATCTTTAATAGAAATATCTGCTACATAAGTACCGCGCCTGGGGATCATTACAACAAAGCCTTCCAGTTCTAACTTACGGATAGCTTCGCGTACAGGAGTGCGGCTGACGCCCATTTCATCGGCCAGTTGGATTTCCATTAAACGCTCACCGGGACTAAAAGTACCATCAATGATAGCCTGACGGATATTTTCACATACCAGTTCACGCAGAGGTTTGTAACTGTCTAGTTTAATCGGTCTAAGGTGCCCACTCATCTTCAGATCCTCTCCTTTTGTACAGTAGTAGTAACAGCAGTTTCCAGATCAAGCTCTGACAACTCTGTCAAAATTCTCTCAGTTATCTCTTTTTTCTCCGCCACAGCAAAAACTGTAGGCCCACTGCCTGACATTAAAGCACACGTTGCTCCTGCCGCCAGCATCTTCTGTTTAATCTCGGCAATGACCGGATGCGCAGGTATCGTAACGCTTTCCAAAACATTACCGCAACTCTCAAGCAGCAGTCCTGTCGCACTCTGCTCCAAAGCTTTTATAATACCGTCAATATCAGGTCTTTGATTGACCTTTTGCTGACGGAAATTACCATAAACCCAGCCAGTTGCTACTTCAAGCTTCGGCTTTGCCAATACCAAAAGTAGTTCAGGCGCTTCCGGCAATTCCGTTAATATTTCACCACGCCCCTCTGCCAGAGCTGTTCCACCTGTAATGCAAAAAGGAATATCAGAACCAAGCTCCGCCGCTAACTTTTCCAGCTCTGGCGCCGTCAAATCCAGTTGCCAGAGCCGGCTAAGTCCACGCATCACTGCTGCCGCATCACTACTACCGCCGGCAAGTCCGGCTGCTAAAAAAATTTTTTTGTTCAGTCTGATATGAACGTTCGGGATTTTACCACAGCAACGGGCTAAAAGCTCCGCTGCCTTCCATGCCAGATTATCAGGACCGCCGGCAAGACCACTATGATCTGTTTCAACCACAAGTCCTTCACCTTCTTCAATTTCCACTGCATCGCTCAAACCAACACTCTGCATCACCATTCGTACTTCATGGTAACCATCGGAACGCTTGCCCAGCACATCCAGTCCTAAGTTTATTTTTGCATAAGCTGTTTCATATATTTTTTCCATAATATAGCCTCGATTGTTTTCCTGTATACAATATATTTTATCTTGCTTCGCGTGTAGTCGCAAGATAATTCGAACATTTTTATAAATTTTTTCTGTTTTATTTGTGTTTTCAGTCTTTTTTTCAAAAATTTTACTTATTTCTATAACCCACAACATTGCTTTTTTTCTAAAAAGTGCTACTATGTATACAATATTCGCAAAATTTGCACAAAGGAGCTTTTTTATGCGTCAGCACTTATATCGCTATCTTATGGTCACCTTAGGCTGCGTCCTTATGGGTATTGCCATTAACGCCTTTTATATGCCCAATAAGCTCATCAGCGGTGGCATCGGCGGCGTTTCTGTTATTCTATATTATCTCATTGGTCTGCCAATGGGCATTACCAGTCTGCTTTTAAATATACCTTTATTTGTCGCTGCCTATAAATTCATGGATCGGTCCTATATTGTCAGCGCTCTGTATGGTATGCTTGTTTTTTCAGTTTCGCTTGATGCCTTCCATTTCTTAGCTGAAAAAGCGCCTTATGTCCATGACCCCATGCTGGCCTGTATTGCAGGCGGCGTTATTTATGGAATCGGTGCAGCAATGATGTACAGAGTAGGCGGCAGCAGCGGCGGCACTGATATCATCGGCGCGATTATTAACAAACATTACAGTATCAGCATTGGTACTACAGGCTTTATGTTCAATATTATTTTAATGTTTATTGGCGTTTTCTACTTTGGTTTAGAGGCAGTGCTTTATACTCTGCTTGCCTTCTTCGTTATGTTTAAAACCTGCAATGCATTTACAGATGGATTTGATTACAAGAAAAACATTATTATCATCAGTGAACATTATGAAGAAATAGGCAACGGCATAATTGAAGTAATTGGACGCGGCGTTACTTACCTTTATGCGGAAGGAGCCTACACACATCAGCAGCGTAAAGTTCTTTTAGTTGTTGCCAAACTTACACAGGTCGCAAAAATCAAACAGATCGTACGCGATATTGATCCTGGCTGCTTTATGATCATTCAAGATGCCAACGACGTTTTCGGTAAAGGGTTCACATCAAAACCATCTGCTCATAAAAAGAACAAAAAAATCTTCTGTACTGTTGACACTTTAAAACAAAAATCATAATCAACTGTTTCAATTTAACTTATTGTAAGTTTCATTCCGTTTTTTTACTACAATCGAAAACTTATTGAAGCTTTGTATACCCGCTAATAATTATGCTATTATTGGCGGGCGTTTTAAATTTATATACATTTTTTGTTTATACAGGGACTTTTATAGTCCCTTTGGGACGTTTCATCGCATTCTTTTCTATCCGCTTGTTAAAGACTTTTGTTTTTATAATTGTTATTTTTTTGTGAAATAATTGCACTTTTATTATTTTATGTTATAATTTATTAATAGGGTAATGCATTTTTTGATTTACAATTTTCAGACAGCTTATTTCACCGAAGCATTAAAATACATTTTCGTCTTAACTAAGGAGGACTTTATCATGACATTCAAAAAATTTTTCAACGCTTTGATTGAGACCCATTTTTATCTGATGCATTAATCAGAGTTTACTGTGCCTTTCTATAATAAAAAGCACGGCATCTTTTATACGGTGCCGTGCTTTTATTTTTATCAGCTGTATGCTAAACTGTTAAATATCTTAGATAAAAAAAGAAGGTTTAGCATGTTACAAAGCGCTTATATATCGATCATCTCCGGTGCCAGCTTATGGGGGCTTATCGCTCTTTTTTTCAAATTTTTAACCGCCTGCGGTTTCTCGCCACTGCAGATAGTTGCTCTGCGGGTATTATTTGCAGCTGTACTGATGACTGCTGTTATTTTTAAAATAGATCCTAAGTTATTAAAAATCCGCTGGCGTGACAGCTGGCTTTTTATCGGAACAGGAATTTTCAGCCTGGTCTTTTTCAACTACTGTTATTTCCGCTCTATCGAAAGCAGTTCAATCTCTATTGCAGTACTGCTTTTATATACAGCACCGGTTTTTGTAATGCTGCTTTCTATATTTTTGTTTCGCGAAAAATTTACACGCTGCAAAATGCTGGCACTTTTGTCAACTTTCTGCGGCTGTACTTTTATTACTGGTATCTTCAGCAGCAAAATGACATTGACCTTAGAAGCCTTTGGTTTCGGACTTGCCTCTGGTATCGGTTATGCCCTGTACAGTATTTTTAGTAAACTGGCATTAAGGCGTTACAACACACTTACAATTACCGCTTACACATTTTATTTTGCGGCCATCGCCGCATTACCTATGGCTGAACCATTACAGCTTTTCACCTTGCTTGCAGATTTGCGTGCTCTTATCGGTGCCATTGCCATAGCCTTGATCTGTACTGTGGCCCCATATCTGCTTTACACTCGCGGTCTTCAGGATGTAGATGCAGGTCAGGCATCTATTCTTGCTACTTTAGAACCACTGGTCGCAGCCGCTATTGGCATTTTTATTTTTGGAGAATCTCTGACAACTGCTAAAATCCTTGGCATGATCCTAATCCTATCTTCTATTTTTATCTTAAACACAGCTAAAAACAATGTAAAATAATACCATATCAATGTCTAAAAAACAGCCGGTTTAAAAGCCGGCTGTTTTTTATAAAGAGCGCGCTGCCATTGCACCAAACCAAGCACAAACAACACCCACGACAACACTGCCAATAATATTCAAACCGGCACCTGCCAGATTACCTTCTGACAGCAGCGTCAGCGATTCATAGCTAAATGAAGAAAATGTTGTCAATCCTCCCAGAAAACCAACGCACAATAATAAACGCCAATAAGGGGTCAACAAACCTTTCTCTGTAATCAGCACCATTAAAAATCCCATTGCCAGGCAGCCTGCCGCATTGACAATAAAAGTAGCCCAAGGCCAGTGGCAATGCCAGCGTATAAAAATATAATTTGTAACCAAATAACGGCTTACGGCACCAATACTGCCGCCGAGCGCCACTGCTAATAATTCCTGCATCTTTCTTCCACCTTTACAAAAAAATAAAAAGCCGATACTTCGCCTACACGGCAGAAGTCATCAGCTTATCAACTCTAAGCGGTTCAAACGACTAAAGTCATTTAGGGAGTACCCCATTCCCTTTTATTTCCTTACCAGTTTTGGCATGCTCTGTCAATTCAGGTTGCCAAAAATTCACACTTAAGTTAATATTTAATCAGTAAAGGAGTGTGCTTATGTTACTTATAAGTGCTTGTTTATTAGGAGCAAAAGTAAAATACAACGGCAGCAGCAATTACTGCACACTGCTTGCCAAATATAAAGATTGTGGTCTTTTTATACCGATCTGTCCAGAATGCCTGGGACAGCTTACTATACCACGTCTACCAGCAGAAATTACAGGCGGTGATGGCAGCGACGTTCTTAACGGCACTGCTAAAGTATACGACAATGCTGGCTATAATGTTACAGAAAATTTTATCAAAGGTGCTGAAGCTGCTCTGGAAGTCGCCCGCAGAAAACAAATAAAATTTGCGGTTCTCAAAGCGCGCAGCCCTTCCTGTGGTACAGGGAAAATTTATAACGGAAATTTTAACGGTACACTTATGAACGGTGATGGCGTAACCAGTGCTTTATTGAAACAAAACGGTATTACCGTTTATACCGAACTTGATTTAACTGAAGAACTGCTTAACGAACTATTGGTTAGATAATAATTATAACAAGAGATATATTTATAGTTTTATATAGATAAAACAGAAAAGCGCTCTTAAGAGCGCTTTTCTGTTTTTAAAAAGGAGAAATTTATGTACAATTCTTTCTCAGTCGTCCCAATTAACCG